>Ga0209342_10001557_pt1 | contig 25734 bp, 29 predicted proteins | sample RifCSP16_2_FD_184023 | JGI IMG/M metagenome (GOLD analysis project Ga0209342, IMG submission 184023) | Soil microbial communities from Rifle, Colorado - Rifle CSP2_sed 16_2 (SPAdes) (version 2) | ecosystem: Environmental > Terrestrial > Deep subsurface > Rock core/Sediment | place: Rifle... | reverse complement strand
GCCGGGCGACCTTCGCCGGTTTGCGTGGTTCCTCGCGATCGTCGTGGTCGCCACCTTCGTGTTCACCGCGGGGGCGTTCCTCGCCCTCAGGCCCGGCGCAGAAGCTCCACTTCGGGTCTTGGAGGTAAGCCTGGAGCCCGCGGTGCCGGTCGCGAACCGGGTGATCACGGTCCTCGCGCGTACGGAGGGCGGCTCGGGACTCTGGCCCGCGTCCGCATGGCTGTTCCTTGCGTCCTCGTACCGCAACGAAATGGCCCAGAGCGTTCGCATGACCTCCGAAGGAGGGGGCACGTTTTCCGCCGCGATCGGTCCGTTCGTGAACGGCGCGGAGCTGTGGCTCGTCGTCGGGGCGACGACCGCCGGCCAGGGGCCCGTGTTCTCGCAGCATCTGATCCTGCCGGTTGGCACGGTCATCAAAGATCCCGCGAACCTCACGGTGGACAACGTCTTTCACTCGCCGCCGTCGCCGTGGCCGCAGACCCCTGTGACCGTCTTCGCCCAGGTTCGAGACACCGACAACGCGACGAGGGTATCCCTTACGTTCGGATGGTTCGGTCGCGGGACGACCGGGGCGGGGAACCAGTTCATGTGGACCCCGGACGGCGTTCGCTATCAGGCCGCGATGGACACGATCGGGTTTGGTCGAACGATCCCGGCCGGGACGCAGTTCTTCTACCGCGTGGCGGCGATCGACGCCAACGGCGTGACCGCGGATTCGGGGATCCTCTCCTTCGGGATCGACGCGCCTTGAGTACGCTCGAGGAGCGACCCTGCCGCGCGAACGTTTATGGGTGCGCCGCCGGCTGCGCCCCGACATGGCGCACCCGGCGCTGGCGGGGAGATGGGAGGAACGGCGGGCGTGCCGGGCGGCGAACGTCGCGGACGTCCTGGACCTCCTTCGCCCCCACCTCTCGACTCCCTTGGAGGAGTGCCGGATGCTCGACATGGGGTGCGGGACCGGCGTCCTCTGCGTCCCTGCGTCGCGCTTCGTGCGGTCCGTCGTCGCGGTGGACAGCGACCCCGGTCTGCTCGCAGGAGCGCGCGCATGGGCCGAGCGCGAGAAGAGGACGAACGTGACGTTCTACCGCCAATCCCTGCTCGAACTCGAGCCCGATTCCTTCGACATCGTGATCTGCAGCGATGTGATCGAGCACGTTGCGGAACAGGACGGGGTCGCGGCGGCGATCTCTCGAAGCCTGGCACCCGAGGGTGTCTACTACCTGTCCACGAACAACCGGTGGTGGCCGATGGAGGGCCACTTCGGCCTGCCCTTGCTCTCCTGGCTTCCCCGAAGCTGGGCCGACCGCTACGTGCGGTTCATGGGCCGGGGGGCGCAGTACGACATCTACCCCCTCTCGCTTTCCCAGCTCCTCGGCCTCCTGGCGCGCCACGGCCTCGCGTGGACCCTCACGCCCCCTGTTCGCCCGCACACGCGGCTGTACCGCCTCGGGAAACGGTTGGTCGAGCGCGACCCGTCCTGGTGGAAGTTCGCGAATGCGTTTCAGATTGTCGGACGCAGGAGCGAAGCCGCCAGAAGACTTTAACCGCCCGTCCGTTTCCCCCCGGGGCCGCGCGATGTCAGGGGAAGAAGCCGAGATGCTCCGGGCCCTCGGCCTCGCGAGTGTCGACGAGCTCTTCGCCGACATCCCCGCGCGCGTGCGAGTCGAGGGTCTTTCGCTCCCCCCCGGTCTCCAAGAGGCCGACGTCGTCGACCGCGTCACAGGCATCCTCGCGAAGAACCGCGTCGGCCGCACCCTCCCGACGTTCCTCGGCGCGGGCCTCTACGACCACTTCGTCCCCGCGAGCGTGCGCGCGATCGCCTCGCGTTCCGAGTTCGCCACGTCCTACACGCCCTACCAGCCGGAGCTGAGCCAGGGCATCCTCCAGGCGCTGTTCGAGTACCAGTCGATGATCTGCGAGCTCACGGGCATGGACGGCGCCAACACCTCCATGTACGATGGATCGACCGCCCTCGGGGAGGCTGCGCTCATGGCGGCGCGGATCACGGGGAAGCGCGAGATCGTGCTCCCCTGCGCGATGCACTGGGAGCGCCGCCAGGTCCTCGAGAACTACGGCCGCGGACCCGGCCTCCGGTACCGAGAGGTCCCCTACGATCGCGAGAGCGGTACGATCGATGTGGAGGCGTTGAGGGACGCGGTCGGTCCGGACACCGCGGCCGTGTACGTCGAAAGTCCGAACTTCTTCGGCGTGTTCGACCACGTCCAGGAGGTCCGGGAGATCGCGCCGAGCCTCCTCGTCGTCGGCGTGAACCCCTTGAGCCTTGCCGTGGCGCGGCCCCCCGGCGACTTCGGCGCGGACATCGTGATCGGCGAAGGTCAGGCGCTCGGGAACGCGGTCGCGTTCGGCGGTCCTCTTCTCGGGATTTTTGCGTGACGCGAGGAGCATGTCCGCCGGATGCCCGGCCGCGTGATCGGGATGACGCGGGACGCGGAGGCGCGGCGCGCGTACTGCATGACGATGCAGAGCCGGGAGCAGCACATCCGCCGCGAGAAGGCGATGTCGAACATCTGCACGAACGAGACGCTCCTGGCGGTGGCCTCGGCCGCTTACATGGCGGTCCTCGGCGCGAACGGACTGCGGCGTCTGGCGGCGGAGAACATCGAGCGGGCGCGAGCGTTGGCGGCGCGGATCGCGAAGGTCGGCGGGTTCCACGCGCCCGTCTTCACGGGGGCGCACTTCAACGAGTTCGTCGTGCGGAGCGAGGTCCCGTACGATCACGTGCACCGTTCGCTCCTCGCGCGCGGCGTCCACGGCGGCCTCTCGCTCGAGAAGCACTTCCCCGAGCTCGGCCACGCCGCGCTGTTCGCCACGACGGAGACGCACCGCCCCGCGGACTATGACAAGCTCGTGGCGGCGCTGGAGACGGTCCCATGAGGTTCCGCCAGGCGATCTGGGACGAGCCCCTCCTCTTCGAGAAACCGTCGAACGAGGTCGCGCGCGCGACGCCGGGCGTCCTGCCGCCAGACCTGGAGCGGAGGGGCCTCGACCTGCCGAACCTCCCGGAGTGGGAAGTCGTCCGCCACTTCACCCGCTTGAGCCAGATGACGTTCGGAATCGACTCCGGCTTCTACCCGCTCGGGTCGTGCACGATGAAGTACAACCCGAAGGTCCACGAGGAGCTGGCGGCGCTGCCCGAGGTGCGTCACGCGCACCCGTATCAGGACGAGTCGACCGTCCAGGGGAGCCTGCAGATTCTGCACGAGCTTCAGAACGTGCTCGCGCGGATTGGCGGCATGGACGCAGTCACCCTCCAGCCTGCCGCGGGGGCTCAGGGCGAGTTCACCGGCCTCCTGCTCGCGCGCGCCTACATGAAGGATCGGGGCGACGGCGCCCGGAACGAGGTCCTGCTCCCGGACACCGCGCACGGGACGAACTTCGCGACCGCGGGGATGCTCGGGTTCAAGGTCGTCGAGCTGCCGAGCCGAGAGGGCCAGGTCGATCTGGCGGCGTTGGAGAAGGCCGCGGGGGATCACACCCTTGCGCTCATGCTCACGAACCCGAACACCCTCGGGATCTTCGAGAGTCGCGTGGAGGAGATCGGACGGATCGTCCACGGCGCGGGCGGCCTTCTGTACTACGACGGGGCGAACTTCAACGCGATCCTCGGGAAGACGAACCCGGGGAAGATGGGGTTCGACATGCTGCACTTCAACCTCCATAAGACGTTCACGACGCCGCACGGTGGCGGAGGCCCCGGCGTCGGCCCCGTGGGCGTGAAGGCGTTCCTCGAGCCGTACCTCCCCGTCCCCGCGGTCGCGTTCGACGGCACGCGGTACTCCCTGGACTACGACCGCCCGAAGTCGATCGGGAAGGTCCGCGCGTGGTACGGGAACTTCGCCCTCCTCCTGCGAGCGTACGCGTACATCCTCAGCCAGGGGGGCGACGGCCTTCGGTGGGTGACGGAGCGCGCGGTCCTCAACGCGAACTACCTCAGGCACCGGCTGGACCCGCTCCTCGAGACTCCGTATCCCGGCCTCCGGAAGCACGAGTTCGTCGCGAGCGGGGCCAGGCTCAAGGAGCGCGGCCTGCGCACGCTGGACCTTGCGAAGCGCCTCATGGACTACGGGTTCCACCCGCCGACCGTGTACTTCCCACACCTCATCGACGAGGCGTTCATGGCGGAGCCGACGGAGACGGAGTCGAAGGAGACCCTCGACGCCTTCGCGGACGCGGTGGCGGCGATCCTGAAGGAGGACCCGGAGGTCGTGCGGACGGCGCCGCACAACACCGCCGCCAAACGCGTGGACGAGGTCTTGGCGGCCAGGGAGCCGATCCTCAGCTGGAGGATGTGGCGGGGACGGAAGGGCGCCTGAGTCACAGGTTGTCCCGCGGGTACTGACGCTTCATGGGCGGATTCAGGATCACTTGCAGGGACCTGCCTGACCCCCACAGACGGCCGGAGACGACCGCCCCGCGGGTGACGCCCAGAGGCTGCGGACCGATGTCCACCGCCGAGAACTCGCCCGTCAGGGTGCGCACGGCGGTCTCCAACTCCCCAGCGTCCATCCAGACGCCCTTGCAGCCCGGACACACGTCGAGAGAAGCCTCGCCGACGGGACGCCTCGCCATCGCACGGCCGTCTCGAGGGCAGGACAAGGTCGAGGCGCCCGCCGCGTACTGGAGGATGAGCCGTTCCACTTCGGGGTCCTTCGAAGCCTTCGTGATCTCCCCGCGGTCGAACCACACGCCCTGGCACGTCGGGCACACGTCGAGATCGAAACGACCGCGTCCGGTTCCTTGTGTCGTGACCGTCTCCGCACCGTCCCTCGGACACCGCATGGTTTGGCCCCCTCCCCCAATCGGCCCTGTGCGCAAAGAGCGTTTCGGTGCCTCGTGCATGCGGCCGTGAGGGACCAGCGCACACCCGTCACTCGTACTCCGACGCGTCGAGCGTCTGGATCAGGATATACGCCCAGTCGAGCTTCCGTTTCTTCGTCTCGTGGTCCTCGTCCTTCGGGCTCGGGTTCTCGAAGTCGAATCCCAAGAGGAGGAGGCTCTCCGCACCGAGGTGGTCGGCGAGGAACGCCGCGCGGTCCCCATCCGTGAAGCCGCCAAAGTTGTGGATTCGGCCGAACGGTCTCGACTGCGTCGTGGCTAGGACCCTGCCGGTGAACCTCGGCGCCCAACGCTCGACGGCGGGGATGTTGTCCCCGTGCGCGTGGATCACCGCAACGGTCCCGTCGCGGTTGGCGGCGATCTGATCCTCGACGTTCCCGTCGAGGTCCGTTACGATCACGTCGGGGCGGATCCCTTTCGCCCGCAGGACGGACGTCGCCTCGTCCGCCGCCACGATGGGGTGCGGGACCGCTGTCAACTGGTCCGCGAGGCCCGGGGCGTTCCCGGCGATCGTCACCTCCTTGCCGCCAAATAGGGAGCGAAGTTCCTCGGGATCGATGCGCGTTCCTCGAAGGGCTCCGTCCAAGATTCTCGCGGACCGCTCATCCTCCTCGCGCGAGTACCCGAAGTCTTCGATGATCTGGCGGTAGTAGACGTCCCACTCCTCGAACTCCATGAACGCTCAGTGCCGCCAGGAGTCCGCGGGCAGCTGGTCGCTCCGCGGGCGGTACGAGAGGCCCGCGAGGACGAGCGTGGCAATCGCGAGTCCGACGATGACGAGGATGAACGTGATCGTTCCCGATGGCTCGGAGCCGAACATGACCTCGAGGGACTTGATCGCCGCAAGGATGGTCAGGCCAAGGCCGATGAAGAAGCTCGCGACGATGAGGACGTGGGGCGGCGCCTTCCCGCGCTTCACGCGCGCCTCGACACCCCGGCCGAATTCGATCGTGAGAAAGCCGAAGATCCACCATACGAGGGAGCCGCCGACGAACGCGAGGAACTGGGTCACGAGCTCCGGCTTCTTCCCCGCCTCCTGGATCCCGAAAAAGAGCCCGACGAGGAAGGGGACGATCGCGATTAGGTTGAAGAAGATCGAGAGGTCCCCGGTGACGGGGGCGGCGCGGACGCGTTCGTACGCCCCCTTGATCTTGTCCGCGATGTCCCGCGGGTGGAACGTGAACGCGGAGAAGATGATGTAGGCGCCGAGGAGGAGCGCAAGGCCCGGCATCGCCGCTTCGGGGCTGATGCGCGCGAGCGCGCCGAACAGGATGAGGGAGAGGCCGAGAGGGACGACGAACTTCCTGCGGATCTTCGGATCCTTCCACGACCGAGCGATGAGGTACCACGTCGACTCGAGCGCGGGGTTCTGGCGCACGTACACGCGGCGCACGTGGTCGACGCGCACGCGCGAGGCGATCACGGGGAAGATCGACTCGTCCTCTGCCCCGTCGCTCACGAGGTACGCGCGGGCGGGCTTGACCTCGTCCAGTACCGCCTCGAGCTGCTCGGTCAGGATGCGGTCCGACACGGGGCCCACGCGCACGTCGCCGGTGAGCGCGGCGACCTCCGCGGGCTGCCCGGCCTTCACGAGCTCGTCGTAGATCGAGATCGCGGTGAGGAGCGAATTGACGTCGCTGTCCTCCGGGTCTGCAAGGCCGAGCTTCATCGCGGCCGCCAGGGCGTCGTCCCTACCGACGAGCGGACCCCGGATGCCGGTCTTGACGCCGAGGTCGTTGTCGCGGTCGACGCACAACACGAGCGTCTTCATTCGCGTCGGAACGATACCTGATTCTTGTTATTTCAAGATTTGGAAGTCGTTCCGGCGACCGAGACGGGGGAGCCAAGGTTCATGTGGCAGCGATGGCCCTTCCCGTCGGATGGCGGACTCCTGCCCCCTGTGTGGCACCGCGTTACCGCTGGAGGTCTCCGAGTGCCCGAACTGCGGCGCGCGCGTCGAGCGCGCGGCCGGACCCGTGGACCAGCTGCTCGTCGGACTCGACGACCTGAGTCGGACTGCGGACGCCGAGCTCGCGCGCACGGTCGAGCACGAGGCCCGGGCGGCGAACAAGGCGATCGGGGAGCTCGAGGCGATCCAAGAAGACCTCGTCGGGCGAGGTGCGGGCGAGAGCGCGGACCTCTCGGGGTTCGTGAGGCGCGTTCAGGCCGCTCGCGCGACGGAGGACCTCACAGGCCTTTCCCCCCTGCCGCCACGAAACCGGTGGGCCTCGCCGATCGTCGCGGCCGGCGGTCTTCTGGCGGCGGCGGGTATCTTCCTCTTGGCCTCCGAGCCCTACGTGGGCGCACTCGCCCTGCTCGGCGGCGCCGCGACGATGGGGATTGGGTCCGTGCTCTACCGTTCCCGGCCCGCTCCTCAGTAGAGGCCGAGGCCGTCCTGAATCCGGTCGATCTCGATGGGGGTCGTCCGCGTCCCCACGACGGCCCCCTTGGAGTTCGCGACGAGGCACGCTCCGATCTGTGCGGTGCCGTAGTTCGCCGTCGTGATCTTCGCAGGAACTTTCATCACTTCCTGGACCACGCGGAGTTCCGACTCCGTCGCGTGGGGATGGGCCAGGACTCCCTTGTTCGTCCCGACGCCCGTGCTCCCGATCGTGCGCATCCCGGCGAGCGTGCCTCGGACGGTCTCGACGCCGAGCGTCTCCGAGATCATGCGGACCGTGCGGTCGTCGTACCCCGGGTGGACGACAGACCCGTGGTCGTTGCACAGGACGTTGTTCCCCGCCGCGTTCAGGCGGTGCGGGAGGACGAGGACGTCCATGTCCCCCAGCGCAGACCTCTCCTCCTTCGTCGCGAACCCCGAGAGGATCGCGCCCTTTGCGTTCATCGCGAGGAGCGCCCCGACGACGTTCGCGCCGCCGACGGTCATCGCCACCACGCGGACCTGGAGGGCCTCACCGATCGCCCGCACCGCACGCGGGGGCACGTCGGGTCCGACGACGCACAACGCCTCATTCGCCGCGCAGTACACGCCGACGTAGGGATTGCCGGAAAAATCCATCTTGCGGAGCAGTCACTCACTCCTCAGGGAGTGAGACGGTCACTTGCTCGTCCTCGAACTTGATGACCTTCAGGCGGATCCGGTGGGGGGGCTTCTGGATCCCGCGCCGCCAGAGCACCTCGTTCACGAGGGGGTCGATCCACACGTCCTCCGGCTTGGTATCCATGTGGCGCACGACGTGGTCGACGATCGCCTTGATCGCCCGAGGCGCGCGCTTGGTGCGGGGTACCGTCCGGACGACCCGGAGCGGGACCGTCATGATCTGCTGTTCCTCTTCCGCCATGCGTTCACATCTTGAGCTTGTTTCGCCGCCACGAGCGGCGCTTGGGGTGGCGCGTGAAGCGCCGACGTGTCCGCTGCATGACCCACGCGGGCACGCGCCGGTTCTGCTTGACCCGGTTCAGGAGGCGCCTCTTCTTCGCCGCGGGCTTGTTCCTCGCCATCGTCACCGCCTCTCGATCTTGATCTCGCGCTTCTTCGGGACGACGCGGCGAAGGATGTCCTGCAGGGTCCGGTCGTCGATTTGGGACTGCACGCGGCCCGACTGCGCGAGCGTGATCAGCTGCGACTCCACGGACTCCGCGACCTCGGGATACGCGAGCTCGATCCGTCCGAGGCGCTCCCGGGCCTCGGGGGTCAGGATCTGGCGAAGGACGGACTGGCGCTGCGCCGCAACCTGCCGGGCCTGCGCCTCCGCGACCGCCTGCTGCTGCGCCTGCTGCTGGATCTCCCCGATGCGCCTTCGTCGGATCGCCTCGAGCTCGTCGTCCTCGACCATCATCGGGCCCTCGTGTACTTCGTGAGCTCGGGGTTCTTCGCGGCGAGCTCGATGAGGATCTGGTGGGAGAGGTTGTCGAGGAACCTGCGGCCGGCGGGCGTGACGCGGCGCCCCTTCGCCTCCGCCTTCGAGACGTAACCGAGGGTCTCGAGCTGCTGCAGGCATTCGCGGATCACGGACCGGCTTCCCTTCCGCGGGTGGTACGGCGCGGAGCCGTCGTCCCGCTTGCCGCCGAACTCCGCCGCCAGGCGCGAGGACCCGATCGGGCCGGTCGTGTACACCTTCCGGAAGACCGCCGCCAAGCGCACCCACCACCAGTCCGGATTCCTCGGGGCCTTCTGTGTGTGAACGCCCGTGCGAACGTACGGCGCCCACTCTGGCGGGGAGACCTTCCCGGAGGACTTCAGCTGATCGCCCGTCCGTGCGATGAGCAGATCTGCGGGTACGTCGAACGCTGTCGCCATGGGGAACGGCTCCCGGATTGTATCCCAAAATGGTGCTTGTATAAGTAGGTACTCATGGCCTACTCCTGCGATTGCCTGCGGGGTTTGGCGGTACCTTCTAAGCGGTCCGCGCCATCCGGGGGCCGATGCAACCCGGATGGGGGCCCGCGGCGACGTCCTACTTGCCCTCACGCCCGGCGGACGGCCGCATCGTTGCAGGCGCCGCGCTCGCCTTCACCGGCTTCCTCATCCAGGGACTGGGCTGGTTCGCGTGGCTCTTGACGCCGTTCTCCCTGAACCCGCTGGTCTTCGCGCTCCTGGGCACCGGCAGCATCCTCGCCGCGGTCGGGTTCCTCCTCGCGTTCCTCGGGCTCGCGCGCCCGCGCTTGTAGGTGGGACGATGAGGGTGGTCGTCGGCGTGACGGGGGCCTCGGGGGTCCAGTACGCGCACGCCCTTCTCCGGAACCTCGAATCGGCCCACGTGGACCTCGTGATCAGCGAGGACGGGAAGAAGGTCATCGCGCACGAGGCGGGCGTCCCCCTGGCGGCGTTCGAGGAGCTCGCCGATGCGACATACGCGAACGACGACGTGGCCGCCCCCCCCGCGTCCGGCTCATACTTGTTCGACGCGATGGTCGTGATCCCGTGCTCCATGGGCACCGTGGGGAAGATCGCTTGGGGGATCAGCGACAACCTGATCACGCGCGCGGCCGCGGTGTGCCTAAAGGAGCGGCGGAAGCTCATCCTCGTGCCCCGCGAGACGCCCCTGGCGGCGAGCCACCTTGAGAACATGCTCCGGCTCACGAACCAGGGCGCCGTGATCCTGCCGGCGATGCCCGGCTTCTACCATTCGCCGAAAGAAATCGAGGACCTCGTCCACTTCGTCGTCGGGAAGGTCTTAGACCAGCTCGGCGTCGAGCACGCGCTGTTCCGGAGGTGGAGGGAATAAGCCCACCCGAGGACCTCTCAGCCCTCGCGGAGGAGTACTGGGAGGCGCGGCTCGCGGACGCGCCCCTGTTCGCGACGGTGATCGGGGACCGGCGGTTCGACGACAGGCTCTCGGACATCTCCCCCGAGGGGCGGGCGCGTTGGGGGCGCCTCCTCGAGGACGTGATCGCCCGGGCGCACGGAATCTCTGAGGAGGGTCTCCGGGAAGAGTATCGCGTGACCCGCTCCGCGCTGATCACGGAGGCGGAGAGCGAGCTCGCGTACCTCCGGTGCGGCCTCGACGAGTGGTCTGTGGATCCCCTCGGGGGCCCGCAGGTCTCGTTCCTCAACGTGGAATCGTATCAGACCGTCCCCACCCCGGTCGAGGGTCGTGCGATGGTCGCGCGATGGCGGGCGATGGGTCCCCACGTGGACCAGCACATCGCGAACCTCCGAGAGTCCCTGGCGGCGGGGAAGGTCGCCGTGCGCGACTGCGTCGAAAAAGTAATCGGGGAGCTCGAGGACCTGGAGGGCAAGCCCGCGAACGAGTGGCCACTCCTGAAACCCGTGGCGGTGGCGCACGAGGATTGGACGGAGGCGGAGCGCGCGGAGTTCCGGGAGGGGCTGACGCGTGCGGTCTCGGACTCGATCCGGCCCGCGTTCGGGCGGTACGTCGAGATGCTTCGATCGGAGCTCCTTCCGCGGTCACGACCGCCGGAGATGCCGGGCATCTTCCACGTTGTGGATGGCGCGGGTGCGTATCGGAAGCTGATCCGGGTCTACACCTCGCTCGACCCCAGTCCCGCGGACATCCACGAGACGGGCCTCCGCGAGGTCGCGCGGATCAACGGCGAGATGCAGGCCCTCGGGAAGGAGTTGTTCGGCCTCGACGACCGGAGGGCGATCTTGGAGAAACTGAGGACGGATCCGGATCTCTACTTCACGACGCGCGACGAGGTCGCCGCCAAAGCGGAGTCCGCGCTTGCGAGGGCGAAGGCCGCGGTCCCGAAGTGGTTCCGCCACCTCCCCAAGGCCGGATGTGTCGTCGTCCGGATGGGGGAGCACGAGGAGAAGCACTCCACCATCGCGTACTATCGGTGGCCGGCGACCGACGGGTCGCGACCCGGCTCGTTCTACGTCAACACGTACGCGCCGGAGACGCGGCCGAAGTACGAGGCGGAGGCGCTCGCCTACCATGAGGCGATCCCGGGCCACCACCTGCAGCTCGCGTTGATGCAGGAGCTCACGCACCTCCCCGCGTTCCGCCGCCACTCCGGGGTGACCGCCTTCATCGAGGGGTGGGGTCTGTACACGGAGCGGCTGGCGGACGAGATAGGCTTGTATTCCTCGAACCTCGACCGCATGGGGATGCTCTCCTACGATGCGTGGCGGGCCTGTCGCCTCGTCGTGGACACGGGGATGCACGCGAGGGGGTGGAGCCGCCAGGCCGCGATCGACTTCATGCACGAGAACACGGCCCTCGCGAAGAACAACATCGTGAATGAGGTCGACCGGTACATCGCGTGGCCGGGCCAGGCGCTCGCCTACAAGACGGGCCAGATGGAGATCCTCCGGCTGCGGGGCGAGGCCCAGCGGAGGCTCGGCCCGCGGTTCGACATCCGAGCGTTCCACGACGTCGTGCTCGGGAACGGGGCGCTGGACCTCCGGACCCTCGCCGCAATGGTCGAAGCGCACATCGCGAGCCATGCGTAGTCCGTCGGGATCCGACCGCGGGGCCGCCTACTTCTTCGCGGAGGCGGATTCGACTTTGTCGAACTCCTTCCGCAGGAGCGTCATCTCTTCGGGCCCAAGTCCCGTGGGCGTGATCGGCACGAACATCGTCGCGTCGTGGACGCTCGCGAGGTCGTTCACCTTCTTGATGAACTTGAGGACGCGGTCGAACGAGTTCTCCACGACGAGGTACTCGAGACCGTCGAGCACGAGTGCACCGCCCTTGTTGTTCTTGACGAAGTTGCTGAGCGCTCGCATGATCTCGAAGTCGAGGCGTCGGGGATCGAGCGTCCGCGGACCGGGGCTCGTGTCCGACAACCAGTACAGCTCGACCCCCTCCGGCAGGTCGTATTCCCGCTTCAGTTTCTCCGGGAACGTCGTCGACATGACGAGGCCGGGCGTACCCGCCTTGACCACCGCCTTGAACCAGTCGTAGGCCAGCACGGGTTCCTCGGTGATCACGAGGTAGTTGTATCGTGGCGGAATCTCCTCGAGGACCATGTGACAGAACTCGCACCGGGTGACCTTCAGAACCGTGCGCTCCTCGAGCACTTGCAGCTCCCCGCAGAAGGGGCACTTGATCGTGACCATCGACTTGCCGGGCTCGGGGACGACGTCGAGCGTGCGCCCGCAGTTCGCGCATGTGCCCAGCTCCGCGGCGTGGACGCGATGGTACACCTGTCCGCACTGGCAGCGGTACGCGTGGGCCACGTCGTCGATGTCCGAATCGCAGTGGGCGCATACGAGGCGGACCATGAGGTCCTCCGCCGTCGGATGGGGAGGCGGGAGGTCCGTGAGAGGCCGCTGCACCGTCTCGAGTTCCGGCACCGGCGGGATCAGCTTGCCTCTCCGGTCGTACCAGAACCAGGTGAACGCGGAGAGCCCGGCGGCGGACCCAATACAGAGTCCCCAGAAGGCCGCCCCGGAGACGAACAGACCCGCGCCGAGCATCGTGGGGAAGAAGTAGAACAGCACGAGGAGGAGGATCACGATCTTTCCGATCCAGTGGAGCCACTTCGTCTTCGCGACCCCGGCCCGCATCTTCGCGGGGTGGTCGATGCGGAACCGCTCGTAGAACCGGCCTTGGAACATCCCGATCAGCCACGCGGCCACGACGAGGATGACGAACAAGATTTGCGGGTTCTCGAGGAAGTCAAAGGATGCGAACCGGACTTGGTCCCGCGGCGCGGCCCCGGCCACGTACCGTGCGTTGTAGAACATGATCTCGCCGGCGGGCGTCCGGATCAGGTGGGCGCCGACGTTCGTCGTCCGGAAGTCCGAGAAGCTGAGGAAGCCGACGACGAAGTCGATGTGGCGGTGGTCGATCTGCCCCGTCACGCTCGAAGGCGCCTGTACGCGGATGTTCCGAAGGAAGTACCCGGGACCGGCGGTCGTCGCGTCCCCGTTGGCGACGAAGAAGAGGCGGAGGTCGATGCGCTGCCCGAGCCACGGCAGGAGGTCGAACGAGGAGGATCCGAGGATGTTCAGGGGGAACGCGTCCACCGGAGGATCCCCATCCCCGTCGTTCGTTGCGGTGAGGTTCGTCCAGTTTCCGCCGTCCGTCCTGACCTGCGCAAGGAGGACATCGCCCGGCGCTGCGCCGCCCGTATGGTTGAACGTCAGCGTTGCGCTCGTCGCAAACCGAAGGTCGACTCGGGGAAGGAGCACGCCAGAAAGGTCGTCATAGACTGTCGCGTTCGACGCGTCCCGTTCGTAGGCGCCCACATCGACCCATGGCGTCGCGGCCCGGTTCCCGTGCCACAGGAACTCGTCCGGACCGAATGTGGAGTTCGCGGGCGGAGGTACACGCCACCAACCGTCGACCGACGGGAACGGAAACCACGACGGACATCCCGGCTTCGAGGGGCGGTCGAACGCCTCCAAGGAGAACATGCTGTGGACCGCGTTCGCGAGCGACTCGTTCATCTGGTCGAAGACGCGGCCAAGGGAACGGGTGCCGGCGTTGAAGATGAAGCGGATCTCGATGTTCTGCCTCGTGTTCAGGGTCGTGCCGACGAGTCCCGAGCTGCTCTGGTCTGCTGGCAGGTCCTGTTCCGCGCGGTCCGCTCGCGTGATCCGCACGAACCGGAACTCCGTGCCCGCGGGCTGCCGGAAGACGCCCTCCAACTCGTTCTCGAGGTGCGCGAGGAACTGGGTAGCCTCGTCTCGTTCGATGATCCCGCTGTTCAGGCTCGTGGTCGTGGCGCCCGTCGCCTGGCACTCGTACGGGAAACCCCGGGGCCACAGCGTCCTCTCGTCGAACATCCGGACAACCTTCGCGCGGACCAGCGCCGCTTGCTCGCCCGTCAACAGCCAAGTGATTCGCCCGCCTCCCGAGATGTCGCCCAAGCTCAGGAGTTCGAGGTCCGAGGTGACGATGACCTCGCCGGTCTGCGCACCGACCTCGTGCATCGAGAGCAGCGAGAACATGACAACGATGAGGACAATGACCCGCGGCGCAAAACTCATGGAGTCGCGCGGATATCGGAAGGCCCCTAAAAAGGCTTGCCGCAGAGTCTCGGGCCCCGCACGAACGCTTACACGGTATCCGCTGCCAAGAAAGGTTTATCCCCACGCGGCGAACTCCCTTGACGATGCTCCCGGAGCAGCTCTCGAAGATCCTCGAGTCGGGAGTGGACCTGGAGAAGGAATACGAGAACGTTTCTCGCACGCTCGAATCGATCGGCCTCTCAAGCTACGAGGCACGGGGCTACGTCGCTCTCGTCGCGCACGGTTTCGGGAGCGCGGAGGCAATCGCGGAGACCGCCAAGATCCCGAGGACGAGCGCGTACAAGGTCCTCCAGTCCCTGTGCGCGAAGGGATTCGCGATGTCCACGAAAGGGCGCCCCACGATCTTCAAGCCGGAAAGCCCCGCGAAGATCAAGGGGAAGGTGACGGAGCACATCTCCGAGACGTTCGACAAGCTTGAGATGCTCCACGAGATCCTCCGGGACAAGGGAGAGCCGCAGCTCGTGTACACGGTCGCCGGACGAGCGCGCGTCCTCGAGAAGATCGGCGAGCTGCTCGACACATGCACGGACGCGTTCATCATCGCGACCCCGACGATGCACGAGATCCGCGAGAACCTCACGAAGAAGTTGGAGAGCGCGATCGACCGCGGCATCCGCCTCACGATCATTACGGAGCCCCTGCAGAAGGTGCCGGGCGGGGCCCAGGTGTTCTGGCGGAAGGGGCTCATCGCGACGGACATCATCTCCGACGCGGAGAAGGCACTGATCGCCTCGCCGGACCTGCAGGCGTGCGGCTACACGGACAACGCGAACCTCGCGAAGCACCTGGAGAACTTCCTGCAGATCCTCATGGAGCAGACACCGCCCAAGACGTGATCGGAAGACGAGCGCGGTGTCCAAACCGTATTATACGGTGCGGAGGTTCGATGCCGCCGTGGACTACGACGCCCTCGTAATCGGCGCGGGCCCCGTCGGCGGCTACGTGGCGGGCGCCCTCGCCGCCAAGGGATACCGTGTGGGCCTCGTCGAGGAGCACCGCGAGGTCGGGGAGCCTGTGCAGTGCGGGGGCCTCGTCACGCCGCGCGTGTTCGACCTCGTCCCCGGACGCGAGACGATTGTCAACGAGGTCCGCGGCGCGGAGATCTTCTCGCCAAAGGGACGACGTATGCGTGTCGACGCGCACCGCACGGAGGCCGTCGTCGTCGACCGCGCGAAGTTCGATCGGGCGATCGTGGCCCACGCGCTCAAGCAGGGCGCCCGAAGCCTGATCGGGACGAAGGCGCTCGTCGGCCGCCACGCGAACGGCGGCGTGGAGGTCGTCGTGGACCGAGACGGCCGGCAGCAGACCCTTTCCGCCAAGATCCTGATCGGCGCGGACGGGGTGCAGTCCGTCGTCGCGAAGTGGTTCCACATCCTCAGGCCGAAGTACGTGCTTCCGGGGTTCGAGTGCGAGATGACGGGCGTCGCGGGGGACCCCGCGTTCGTGAAGCTCTTCGTCGGCAGCGACGTCGCGCCCGGATTCTTCGGCTGGATCATCCCGGCGGGCGACGGGCGCGGCCGCGTCGGCCTGTGCCTCAGGGAGGGAAACGCGTACGCGTACTTCGAGAAGCTGGTGCGGGAGGGCCCTGCGAGGCCGTTCGTGAAGGACGCGCAGCCGCTCTTGTACATCGCGGGCGGGATTCCCCTCGGGTTCCCGCGGCGGACGTTCGCGGACCACGTGATGATCGTCGGCGATGCCGCGTGCCAGGTGAAGGGGACGAGCGGCGGCGGGATCTACTCCGGCCTTCGGTGCGCAGCGCTGTGCGCGGACACGGCGCTGGAGGCGCTCGAGAAGGACGACTTCACCGCCAAACAGATGCGGAAGTACCACAAGGCGTGGATCCGGGCGGTGGGCAAGGAGCTCCGAAAGGACCTCGCGATCCTCGAGTCGTACGCGACCCTGAAGGACCGGGAGCTCGAGGACATCTTCGACCTCTTCAACACGCCCGCAATGATTAGCCTGATCGAGACGTACGGGGACATCGACTTCCCGTCGAAGCTCGGGTGGCGGCTGCTCCGGGAGGAGCCGCGCCTCCTGAAGTACGCGGGTAAGGCGCTGCGGCCGATGCTCCCCCGGTTTGGCGGCTAGATCGAATACCACTGCCCCTCGATGGGCAGGAGGACCTCGCGCCCTTGCAGGACGTCCGCGAGCGCCTGGCGGTTGTCCCCGTGCATGAGGACGACGCGCCGGGGGTCGGCCGCCTCGATGAAGTTCACGAGGTCGTCGTGGCCGGCGTGCGCCGAGAAGTCGAACTTCCTCAGCTGGAACCGCGGCTTCACGAGTTCCCCGTTGATCTCAAGGACGCCCTCGTCCAGGAGCCGCCGCCCGTTCGTCCCCGGGACCTGGAACCCCGTCAGGCAGCACGCGCTGTTCGGGTCGTCGCGGATCGCGTCGAGGTACCGGAGCACGGGGCCGCCGTCGAGCATGCCGCTCGTGCACACGATGACCTCCGCGCCGAGCGCCTTCTCTCGTCCTCTCGGGGAGTGGACGACGCGCGTTCGGGTCATCGCTTGCCGCAGCTTCTTCGTCGATCGAACGTATCCGTGGTGCTCGACGTAGATCGAGTTGACCTCCTTCCCCATGCCGTCGAGGAACACGTCGAGCTTCTCGCGCGCGAGGGTCATGAGCACCTCCTGCGTGCGCCCGACCGCGAACGAGGGCACGACCGCGATGCCCCCGATCCGCACGATGTTCTTCACGAACGCAAGGAACTCGTACTCCGCCTTCAGCCGATCCGGATGGTTCCGGCCCGCGTACGTGGACTCGATGACGAGGGTGTCGCACTTCACGGGCTTCGCGCCCATAACAAGGTTCGTGCTGGCGGTGTGCAGGTCGCCGGTGAACACGACCGTCTCCCGTCCGTTCAGCTCGAACATCGTGGCGCCCGGGATGTGGCCCGCACTGTGGAGCGAGATCTCCATCCCGTTGATCTCCACGGTCTCGTCGAAGCCGAGCGCCTGGTAGAACCGGGAGCAGTCGCGCACGTCCCGCTCGGAGAACGGCGTCGAGAACCCCTCGATGCTCGCGATCTTCAGGCTGTCCTCGAGCAGGAGGTCCGCGACGTCGAGCGTCGGCGGCGAGGCGTAGATGTCGACGGCGTGGTGCCCCGTCAGCCACGGGATCATGCCGGAGTGGTCGAGATGCGAGTGGGAGATGAACGCCGCGTCGACGGGAGGCGCCTCCATCGGGTACTGTGGCGGCTTCCCCGGCAGCATCCCGTAGTCGAACAGAAGGGTGGCGGGTCCCTCCTTCATGAGCATGCCGAGGCGGCCCACATGGCTGGCGCCGCCGAGGAACTGGATTTCCACGGGCCTCCCGTAGAGTCGGACGCTATAAGGGTTTGGCGGGAAGGACCCATCGTCCGGTCACGGCGAATCGGCGTGCACGCGGGCATCGCTGGATGGAACACCTCCACAGCCTTGGTCAAGCGTGCGATCTGCGCGGGGGAAGGAACAGCGGCTGGCACTGGATCGCGCGCCGCATGCGCTTTCCCCCCATGAGCAGCATCGCGGCCTCAAGGAGTCGATCGGACCCGAAGAACCGGTCGGCGATCTTCTTAATCCGCGCACCTCGGGCCAGGGGATCCCCAACGGCCTCCCGCCACCGTCGCTCGTACGCCTCGAGGGGCGTCCCGTTCAGGACGTGGTCCGCGGCGGTCTGCCCCGCGATCCGACCTGCGATCATGGACACGTTGATTCCCCCGCCGTTCGTCGCCATGACGTGGCCTGCGGCGTCGCCCGCCAGGATCACGGGAGGCGCGACCGTCCGATCCACGGGGCCGACGACGGGGACGTGCCCGCCGGTCCCCTTGGCCTCCGGCCACCCATGGAGGGCGAGGAACTTCCGGAACAGCGACGCCAGGTTCCCTTCGAAGTGCTGCCAGGCGCCGAGGCCGACGTTCGCGCAACCGTCCTTCGGGATAACCCACGCATACCCTCCGGGGGCGAGGCTCCCGAAGTACAGGTCCGTGACGTCGGAGAAGTCGCCCCGGACCGTGCAGCTCATCGCCGGCCCTGTGACCGGATTCGGGAGCCCCACGGACTTCGCGACGAGGGACGACGGGCCGTCGGCGCCGACGATCACTTTGGCGGCGAATGTGCCGCGGTCCGTGACGACCTCGTGGCCCCGAACCGCCCGGCACGTCGTCTGCGTCCGCAACTCCGCCCCCTCCGCGACCGCCAGGTCCGCGATCCCCTGGTCCATCCGGTCGCGCTCGACCGTGAACCCGCGGAAGGGCACGTCCCAGTGCCGGCCCCCCGGGGACCAGAGACGGAGGATCGGGGTGTCGTGCTGTTTCACGCGATGCGGGACCGCCATGAGGTCGTCCAGGTCCGCAACCGTGGGGAAGATCGTGCGGACCTCGTCGTTGCTTGCGACGTACTCCCCGCACTGCACGGGCACGCCGACGACCTTGCGGCGATCGAGGAGCAGAACGTCCAGCCCGCGCCGGGCCGCGTACCGTGCGGCCGTGCTTCCCGCCGGCCCTGCGCCGACCACGATCACGTCGTGCGTGCGCGCACCCCCCACAGGTGAAAGACGGAGCGCATCGAGAGATATTCGACCCCCGCATCCTCGAATCCCGACTCCCGGAGGGACGGCAGGTACGACTCCGGGCGCCCGAGCGCCTCGTAGGTGCGCACGAACGCCGCGAACGGAGGCTCCCGCCATCGGCTACGGGTGCGACGCGGCACCAGGGCGGTCACGACCGCAGGGACGCCGAAGCGGAGCCAGGAGTCCATGAACGCGCGTCGCCATCCCGGAGGCGGGCGCGAGGCCTCGAGGACGTGGAGCTCTCCGCCGGGCCGCAGCACCCGCGCGATCTCGCGGATCGCCGCGCCCTTGTCGAGGAAGTCCCGGAACGAGAAGGAGCAGTAGACTTTGTCCACGCTGCCGGGCCGGAGGGGAAGGCGTTCGACGAGGCCGGAGAGGAACCGATAGCCGTCTCCCGCCAAGGCGCGGCGGGCGTGGTCGATCATCGCCCGGGACGGATCGATGCACAGAACGCGTCGCGTGCACAGAAGGCGTGCGAACCCGCCGGGGCCCGAGCCGAGGTCGAGGACGACGTCGTCCGGCTTGGCGGTGGACGCGACCTGCTGCCGCCAGAGCGGGAGCCGGCCGAACGTGTTCGCGAGATTCACGCGCTCGTAGTATGGCAGGAAGCTCTCAATCGCGCGCTCGACCGAGCGCCATTCGTCGGGGCCCATGCCCTCGGGCCGCATCGCCTCACGCGTTCCGCCGCACGACGAAGTCGACGAGGCGGGCGAGCGCATCCTTCCCCGGACCCGGCCGGACGGGATCGAGTGCCGCGATCGCCAAGAAGCCGAAGTGCTCCGCATCCACGCGGGCCCTATCCACGGCCCCGGAGTCCCGGATCAGGGCGAGCCCCTGCGCGATATCCGCCTCCGAACGCGCGGGCTGTTGGAGGATCCGCGACAGGTGCCCGCGGACGTCGCTTCCGTCGTTCAGTGCATGGAGCACGAGGAGGGTCATGTTCCCCTCCTTGAGGTCCGTCCCCACCGGCTTCCCCAGGACGCGCGGGTCCCCGGCCACATCGAGGATGTCGTCCACGATTTGGAACGCGAGGCCGAGGTTCGTCCCGTAGACCGTGAGCGCCTCGACCTCCTCGGGCGTGCCGCCGCCGAACATCGCCCCGAGGCGCGCCCCCGCGCTGATCGGCATCGCGGTCTTTCGCCGGATGATCTCCAGGTACTGGTCGCGCGTCGTCGACAGGTCCCCGATGTGTCGCTTCTGGACGATCTCCGCCTCCGCGAGGCCCGTGCACACCGCGGCGGTCAGTTCCACGACCTCCGGCTCGAAGCGCCCGCCGATCGCGAACGCCTTCACGAAGAGGAAGTCCCCGGCCACGAGGGCGTTTTGCAGGCCGAACTTCCTGTAGGCGGCCGTGCGCCCGCGGCGGAACCCGCCATCGTCGTTGATGTCGTCGTGGACGAGGGTCGCGCTGTGGATGAGCTCGAGGGCTGCCGCGATCTCGACGACGCGGTCGAGGTTCTTCCCGCCGACGGCCTTGTTCGCCAGCACCGCCACGAGGGGTCGAATCCGCTTCCCGCCCGCCTGAATCACGTACCGGGCGATGTCCGTCAGGAGGGGTTCCTGGCTGTGGATCGACTCCTGGATGCGCTCTTCGACGAGCGTCAGCTCCTTTTCCACCCCAAAATCGACTCCGCTCGTCATGGGCAATCCGCACTAGGGGTGGGCCTTATATAATCGTTTGTTACGGAGTCTACGGTAGGCGCGGCGAAGGCCTTTTCCCGGGTCCAGCCGCGGGAACTCCTGCGCGCTCTTCGCGGGTCCTTTCGGGAGCGAGACCCGAAACCAAGGGTCTAAATCCAAGCAACCCGTGGGTTCGACGTGGACGACGACCTCGAGGCCATCCGCGCCCGCAAACGCTCCGAGCTCGAGCAGGCCATCGAGGTGAAGGATGCCGTCGTTCCCTTGCAGCTCACGGACGCGAACTTCTGGGAGACCGTCAAGGGCAACCCCGTCGTCCTCGTGGACTTCTGGGCGGAGTGGTGTGGACCCTGCCATCGCATCGCGCCCACGGTCGAGGCGATCGCGAAGGACTACGCGGGTCGCCTCACGGTCGGGAAGCTCAACATCGACGACAACCGGCGCACCGCGGAGACGTTCGGCGTGAACTCGATCCCCACGCTCCTCGTGTTCAAGGACGGCGAGCTCGTCGACGCGGTCGTCGGTGCCGTCCCCCGCCCGTTCCTCGAGGAAACGCTTCAGCGCTGGCTTTGAGCGGTCGCCGCGCGCGGCGTTCGCAGATGCCCCTTGATGGCCTCGACGATGCCGGCGAACGCCATCGCGGCCGGACTCTCCGGGTGCTCGAGGACGAACGGCTTCCCCGCGTCGCCGCCGACGACGATGCGCGGGTCGAGCGGGATCCGACCGAGGAATGGGATGCCGAGCTCCTTCGCGGCGGCCTCGCCCCCGCCCTTCTTGAAGACGTCGACCTCCTTGCCGCAGTGCGGGCACACCATCCCGCTCATGTTCTCGATGATCCCGATCACGGGGAGGTTCACCGCCCGCGCGAACATGATGCTCTTGCGGACGTCGAGGAGCGAGACGTCCTGCGGGGTCGTGACGACGACGGCCCCGTCCGCGTCCGGGATCTCCTGGGCGATGCTCAGCGGCTCGTCGCTCGTCCCCGGCGGCAGGTCGATGATCAGGTAGTCGAGCGCCCCCCAGTTCACGTCCATGAGCATCTGCTTGAGCGCCTTGATCTTGAGGGGTCCCCGCCAGATCACGGGCGTGTCGCGGTCCCCGAGCACGAGCTGCATGCTCACCGCCTTCACGTCCAGAACGGCGGAGACGGGCTCCAGCCCCGCCTCGGTCGGGACGATTTGCGCGTGCTCGACGCCGAGGATCTTCGGCACGTCCGGTCCGGTCACGTCGGCGTCCACGATGCCAACGCGCGCGTCCTTTGCGAACGTCACCGCCAGATTGACCGCAAGGGTGGTCTTGCCAACGCCGCCCTTTCCTGACATGACGATGATCTTGTGCTTGATCTTCGCCATCGCCTGCGCCATGCGCATGCGTTCCTGCATCGCCTGCATGATGTGCGGCGGGATCGCGGGCGCCTGCGGAAGGTCTTCGGCCACGAAGGACTCCAAGAAGAACGGCTCTATATGAAGATACGGCGCCTCACACTTGGAGGCGGCGGATGAGGCGCCTCACACTTGGAGGCGGCGGATGATCTGCTCCTTCAGGCTCTGCGAGGACACGCCCTCGACGGGAATGCCGAACGACTTCGCAACCGCCACGACGACGGGCGGCTCGACGCGATCGATCTGGCGGGCGATGTCGAGCCGGATCTCCTTCATGTCGCGGCCCTCGGAGGGCAGGGAGAGCTCGCGGGCGGCCCGGAGCACCTGGTCCCGGCTCGCGCCGACCTCCGTTCCCTCGTCGCGCGCGAGTTCGTCCCGCAGTTCGCGCTCGACCTGAGCCTTTCCGCGACGGAATTCCCCCATCGCACGGCCGATCGAGCGAGCGAACTCGGGGAGCTTCGTCGGTCCGAAGAGGAGCAGCAGCGCGACGACGATGAGAAGGATGATCCACTCCCATGGCTGCGCCAGCACCGAGCCTCCTGAGGACCAGCTCGTCACGTACGACCTCCGCGGGTCCTTCGATGGCTAGGGTTGGCTAATACTTTTCGCTCGTATCCCGAGGCTCTCGGGAGAGGCCATATTCCGGCTCGAGGTCCCCCTCGCACGGGAATCTCCCCCGCGGAACCGCTCAAGTTCCTCCCTCCTGCGCGAGCACGGCGGGTTGCGAGGTCGGACGTGCCGCCGCTCGCTGTCCGTGGGGGGACGGCAGTCGCCCGAACAGTAGGAGGAGGCCCGCCAGGATGAGGAGCACCTCGTACGTGCTCTTCAGTCCGATTCCGGCGAGGACGAGGAGCCACAGCCCGGCGGCGGCACCCCGCGCGCCTTCCGCGCGGACGCGTTCGAAGAGCGTGTAGACGACCGCGGCGAGCCCGACCGCGTACAGCGGAATCGGGAGATGCAGGGAGAACGACGTCGTCCACATCGCGATGAGGGGGACGAGCGGCGTCCGCAGGGCCGCAATCGCGAACGCGGTGGCTGCGACCGCTCCGATTACGAATGCGCGTGTGTTCCAGCGGCATCCGAGCCCAAAGGGAGCCGCGCAAGCGGCGACGATCCCGGCCAGCTCCGCAACGCCGGAAAGCTGGACCGCGCCGGTGAGGGACGCCGCGGCAAGAACGTCCGCCGCCGCCAAGGCGAGGTACACCGCAAGCGTGCTTCCTACGAGGATCGCAATTGCGAGACGCTGTGGCGGCACCTGCGAGTCGGAGGCGGTGGATGAGAGAGAGAATGATCGGAGGGTTCTCGCGACGAGGTACAGGGCGATGCCCGCAAGCCCGACCGACCGGAGGAAAGAAGCGCCGCCGGGAAGCGGGGCGAGGGCGAGGATGAGCACGCCCGCCGCGAGAACCGCCAAGCTGCCATCGTTGGCCCTCCTCGACCATGCGGTCCACGCGACCAGGACGCCCGCGAGCAGGAACGCGAAGTTGTAGGCGGCGACACCGACCACCAAGACAAGACCGAACGCCTCATCGCGGGCGGGCCCGGGCGGAGCCGCCGATCCCGCCCGCAGGACGATTCCCAGGAACAGGAAAGAGGCTGTCGCCGCCGCGAGGAGAGCCGCGGTCAGGCCCTCGGGCGGCTCAGGCAGCGTTCGCAGCCGGAGGGTCGCACGCCGGAGCCGGTTCCGAATCGTCTCGAGCAATTCGTTCCTTTTCATGGAGATCGAATCCGAGTTGCCCGATGTCCCACCGGACTAGGGTGCGCAGAGCGGCAGCAGCGGTCGGGAGCAAGCGAAGCTCCGCGCGCGACGAGAGGTCCGTTTCGTAGAGGGAGAGCCACGTGCCGAGATGGTCCCGGAGGAATGCCTTTCGCGCGTTCCGGATGCGGTCTGCCTCGTCCGTCAGGTTCCCCGCACGCGCAAGCGCTTCCTTCACGCAGAGGAGGGACGTGAATTCGCATTCGACGGAGAGGTGATCTCCCCGCTCGCCCACCGCATCCAGGCCGAACGCACGGTAGAACCCTTGAATGTCCGCGAGTTCCCTCTGGCGGGCGAAAGGGCCTGCGTACGCGGTCTCGTAGGCGGGGCACTCGCCGAGCAGGAGGAGGCGACTCCGCTCGGCCGCCGCATCCTCGTGGCGGACCCGCGCGTCCCGGAATGCGTCGAGGAGGTCCGGGGAGGCGCGCCCGAGGGGACCCGCAGCTCCAGAGGTTCGCACCGCCTCCCGCCAAGCACGCGGCCATCCCCGGGTTGCCTCAGGGAAAAACCCGTCCTCGAACAGCTCCCCGAGAAGTCCGTACAGTCGTCCGAGACCGACGAGGCGAGGCCACCGCCGATCCTCCGCCCTCTTCACGTTATCCCTCCCGGCGGTCGGCGGACTCTCGTGAATCCCCCTTGGTCTGATCATGCGTCCTCTCCTTCGGGGGCTGGCCGCGTCGCTTCCTCAACATCGGCACGACGACGGAGAACACCACGAGCACGATCACGAGGCCGAGCCCCACGAGCACAAGCGGCGGGGCCGTCGGGTTCGGAAGCTGGACGTCCACCCAGGAAGAGACGGACTTACGCGCGCCCACGTCGCGGCTGCTCCCATCCCACACGGCGAACGCGAGGATCGTCCCTGCGCCGAGGACGACGTCCTCCGGGTCCTCGGACACGAGGGGGCGCGCGATGACCACCGCCCAACCCGTGCCGGAGTGCACCCCGCGTCCGACCGCGTCCTGGCTCGCCTGTGTCGCGAGGGTCCCGAACCCCTCGGCGATGGCGTCCTCGACCGCAGTCACCTTGAGGGGGTCCGAGAAGGGATTCCCCACCTGCCAGCCGGGGAGGTAGACGCGCGCCTGCGCGGGGAACGCGTCCGGGAGGCGGTAGGGCGGAGCGCCGATCGCGTATGGGTACATGTCAACCCAGAAGTTCGGATACGCGTGTTCGAGGTCGCGGAAGCCCTCCTCGAGGTCCGCCTGCCAGTCCGCCTTCCACTGGGTCACCTGGAGCGCCTTGCCCGGGCCCCCCATGCAGACGTAACGCGTCGCGTCTCCCGGACCGTAGAGAATCGCGACCGCGTCCCGGAACTCGACGTCCTTCGTCGTCCGGTTGTCCTTCGTCGCGTCGTCCCACTCGATGAGGAACGACGCGTGCGTGAGGTTCGCGAGCATTCGCACCCGCAGGGCCGGGACGAAGGGTCCGGCCCGGGTGGGGGCGACGACGGCCTGCGCGGAGAGCGCGACCTCCAGGGCGGTGGCCCGGCTCCACAGAGAGGAGGAGGGCTCCGTCACCGGAAGGCTGCCGTCCACGTAGGCGCCCGCGAGAAGGTCCTGCGCTTGCGCGGTGGGCCCGAAGACGCCCACGAGTTGACCTGCGGTGAGGACCATGGCGAACGCCATTACGACGACTACAATCTTGCGGGTCGAGACGTCCATCGAGACTCCTCCTAAGTGATGTTGTGGCGGTACACCTGCAGGGCCGCGTCGTACTCGGGCCGGACAATCTCCGGCTCCTTGAATGGCACGCGCACGATTTCCTGCCCGAGGATGTCGTACCCCACGGCCTCGTCCCCGTCGAGGCGGAACTTCCGCAACAGCTTCGGGGTGCTGACGCTGAGGAGGAGGACGGCCCGCAGCGCGGGCTCGCCCCCCTGGCGCATCCGGTTGTAGGTGGCGACCGCCGCGTCCGCGTTCGGACCGAACATCTGCCGCAGGAACGGACTCGGGACGTTGATCGGTGGCACGTAGTACACGTTCGGCTCGAGCCCGAGGTGCGGGTACAGGGGCAGGGCCACCTTCTTCACGTGGACGAGGTAGTCGATCGGGTTCTCCGGGTCCGCGTTCTCGGGGGTCGAGATATACCCGACGATCCGGATCTTGCCGATGCAGTTCCGCATGCACCGCGGGATGATCCCC
>Ga0209342_10001556_pt1 | contig 25737 bp, 20 predicted proteins | sample RifCSP16_2_FD_184023 | JGI IMG/M metagenome (GOLD analysis project Ga0209342, IMG submission 184023) | Soil microbial communities from Rifle, Colorado - Rifle CSP2_sed 16_2 (SPAdes) (version 2) | ecosystem: Environmental > Terrestrial > Deep subsurface > Rock core/Sediment | place: Rifle... | reverse complement strand
CCAAGCACTGGATGCGGACGATCTACGCCCTGCGCTCGCTGTGGCAGCTCAAGCGGGGGCTGCTGCGCAACGCCCCCGACCGCGATTATTGGCAGGCGGGGAGGAGCGTGGCCGGGATCGAGCGGATCGAGCCCGCGGTCGAGATCGTCCGCCGCTTCGCCGCCGCCTGGCGCCGCGGCCACTGACCCGCCCGCCTGTCACCCCCAGCGGGGACTCCCCGCGCTAACATGACATCCTGGCCATGAGCACCCTTGCCGACGTGTCCCGCGTCCTCAACGAGCTCCGGTCGGAGCGGGTCGTCGAGGACTATGCCGTCGGCGGGGCGATGGCCGTCCTCTTCTATGCCGAGCCCGCCCGCACCTACGATCTCGACGTGTTCGTCACCCTCCATGGGTCGGCCGAGAGCCTCCTCGATCTCTCGGCGCTTTACGGATGCCTGAAGGGTCGTGGGTTCACGCCCGATGCCGGGCACGTGCTCATTCACGGCGTGCCAGTGCAGTTCCTGCCGGTGTACAACCGCCTCGTGGCGGTGGCGGTTGCGGAGGCCCGGGAGCTGAGCTACGACGACACGCCGGTCCGGGTCGTTTCTCCCGAGTACCTCGTGGCGCTGGCGCTCCAGGCCGGAGGCAGCCGCAGGCGTGAGCGGGCGGCCCAGCTGCTCGAGGCGGGAGCCGTCGACCGTGTGGTCCTGCGGGGGATTCTCGACCGGCACCGTCTCGACCCGGGAGGGATGCTCGATGAGTGACTCGACGCCTCGGCTGAGTCCTGAGGTCGAGCGGCTCTTCCGCGCCAAGTCGGAATGGCATCGCCGCCCACGCGGCGATGCCCATTCGAGAGAAGGTTCGCATTCTCCTGGACCTGCAGCAGCAGGACCTTCCGCTCCTCGCCCGTCATCGACCACTGCGTTGGTGGGAGCGGCCCTGGCCCATCGAGCCCTGAGGGCCGCGCCGACGGCGCGGTCTCTCCGACGGGCTTGCGGCGGATCCCTCGCTCCCACGGTCAGGACGAAGGCGCTCGGGAGGACGTCCTCCCCGCCGTGACGCCGGTCACTCCGAGGCTTGCCTCCGCCCCCGTGGCCTGCTACCGTCTGCCGATGGCCGGCCGCTGTCTCCGTACCGCTCGCCGTGACGGCATGTTGCTCCGGCCCTTGGCCGGCCTCCTCTTCGTCCTGCTCCTCCCATGCGCGGGGGCGATCCACGCGCAGGAGGAGGGCGCGGCGAACGAGCGCCAGACGACACAGGCCCCGCTGCCCGAGCGGATCGAGCGGGCGGCCAAGCGGCTCACAGACCGCCTGGCGGCCGTGAACCTCTACCCGCGGGTCACGAGCCTCGGGACGGGGGGCGGTCCCGCCCCCGGCCTCGCGTACTGGGACCCGACAGCGGGACCGGGCCGCCTCGGTCTCTATGGCAGCCTGTCGCAGTCCTTCTACGGCGACCGCCTGATCGAGCTGCGGCTGGGGCGCGTGCCCCACGTCCCCGGCAAGGCCCCCGTGCGGCGCGACGGCCTCGAGTGGATCCCCGGGTTTGTCACCAACGGCCGGAGTGACCGCGCCTTCCTGTATGGCGAGGCGCGTCAGCTGAACCTCGACGAAGGTCGCTATCTCCTGGGCCACTCGGCTCCTCTCCGTCAGGACTCGCTCGACATGGTCGGCGGCTACCGGATCGCCCCTCACCTCGCCCTCTCGGTACGCACGGGTTTCCTCCAGGTCACTCCGACCTCCGGCGCTGGCGTCCTCGACCGCCCCTTCTCCCCCGCGCTCGAGAGCCAAGGACTCCCCTGGCGCCGCGACTTCCTGCGCGTCTCGTCCGAGCTGGCCTGGGACAGCCGACTCCAGCCGCGGAGCCCGACCGGAGGGAGCTTCGTGAGCCTGATGCTGGAGCACTACCACGACCGCGGCGTGGCCCCGGGTTTCAGCCGGGCGAGCCTCGATGTCCGGCGTTTCCAGCCCCTGGGCTCGGAGCGGCACCTTGTCGCCCTGCGCGGCTTCGCTTCGGTGGCGGCCACGGAAGGGGCCCAGGTGCCGTTCTACCTGCAATACACGCTGGGCGGATCCTCGGTGCTCCGGAGCTACCCCGAGCACCGCTTCTCCGGCGACCGGCTGCTCGCCTTCTCCGCCGAGTACCGCTTCTCGCCGCTGCCCTGGCTGGAGCTCGCCGGCTTCGCGGACGTGGGGGGAGCCTGGGGAGGCTTCCTCCCACTGGGCACCGACGGCTTCCGGCGGAGCACGGGCATCGGCGTCAGACTCAAGACCCGCGATGCCGTCCTCATCCGGGCTGACGTGGCCCGTGGCGACGAGGGCACCCGCCTGAACCTCAAGCTGGGCTACTCGTTCTAGGGGGCTCGGGGGTCGCGCCTCAGGCGAGCACGCGACCCTTCGTCTCGGGAAGCAGGAGCGCGAGGAGGGCCGCCACGAAGAAGGCCGCGGCCTGGAGGAAGAAGGCGGCCCCCAGCCCGTGGTGGAGTGCCAGGGCACCGACCAGGAACGGCGCGGCAGCGGAGAGGCCGCGGCCGACGTTGTAGCTCAGGCCCATCGCCGTGGCGCGGATCTCCGTCGGAAACAGCTCGGAGCTGATGGCGCTGAAGCCGGAGAAGAAGCCCGTCCCGAAGAAAGCCACGAACGGGCCCAGGATCAGCAGCCATAGCGGCGTCGCGGCAATGCCGTAAAGAGGCACGAGCGCGGACGCGGCCAGGAGGTAGAAGACGTAGGCCTTGCGGCGTCCGAAGCCGTCGGCCATGAAACCGAACAGGGTGTAGCCGAGCCACTTCCCCATGCCCATGACGATGAGCCAGGTGGTCGTCTTCATGAGGTCCAGGCCGCGCCCACCCTGTTCCACGGGCAGGGAGAGATAGGCGGGGATCCAGGTGAAGAGCCCCCAGTAGCCGAACATGCCGCAAGCGTTCATCGCGGTGACCAGCAGGCCGTTGCGCCGCAGGTCCGGCTGCCAGAGGCGAAGGAGCGAGGCCGCCGGCTTCTCCGACTGCTGCCGGCGCCAGATCTCGGACTCGGGGACGTTGCGCCGGATCCAGAAGACGACGAGGGCCGGCAGCACCCCCACCAGGAACACGGCGCGCCAGCCGAAGTTGGGTAGGACGGCGGCCACGACCGCCGCCGCGATCATCTCCCCGATCGCCCAGGTGGACTGCATGAGGCCGAGCGCCTTGCCGCGGTGCTCCGGCGGCCAGGTCTCGGCGATGAGGGCGGCCCCCGTCGTCCACTCACCGCCCATGCCCAGCCCGAGGATGAAGCGGAAGATGGCGAGCTGCACGATGGTGCGGGAGAGGCCGCAGGCCCCGCTGGCGAGCGAGTAGACGAGGATCGAGGCCATGAGAGCCCGCGTGCGCCCCACGCGATCGGCGATGAAGCCGAAGAGGAGACCGCCGACGGCGGAGGCCACCAGCGTGAGCGAGTTGAGCAGGCCCGCCGTCGCCTTCTCCATCCCCAGGTCCCGCATGAGGTGGGCCAGGACCAAGGAGTAGAGCATCACGTCCATGGCGTCGAGCATCCAGCCGAGGCCGCCCGCCACGAGCGAGCGGCGCTCGGCCACCGTCATTCGCTCGGGCCACTCGAGCCCGAGGAGCGTTCGGGTCGGGCGGGCGGAGGGGGCGGAGAGGTCAGACATGATCCGCGGGTGCTCTCTCGCGGCTCTCCCGGGTGAGCGAGAGGATCAGCAGGACCCCGGCGAGCGCCAGATAGCCGAGCGTGAACTGGTAGGCGACCGTCCGCGCGAGCGGCGAGACGAGCGTCCAGGGCAGGTACATCTGGCCGTCCGGCGAGGCCGAGTGGGTGACCCCGAAGAAGGTGAGACCGGCGAGGACACCGAGGTAGAGGGCGGAGCGGCGGAGGCGGCGGTCGATCATCTCCGCGAGGAAGGCCCCCCACAGCATCGCGGTCAGGATGAAGCCGTTGCCGAGGGCCACGGTCACGAGCACTTCCGGAAGCTCGCGCCCCTGGGCGACGAGGAGGGCCTGGAAGCGCTCGGGAGGCACGATCTCCGCCGTGCCGTACTTGATCGCGAGGAGGCGCGCCACGGTGGGGAAAAAGGCGAAGGCCACGGCCGGGGCGTGCCGGGCGGGGCAGGCAAGGAAGGCCTGCACCATGATGTCGAGGGCCACGAAGACGAGGATCGGCGCGAGGACGGCCCGTGGGATCAGCTCCACGATGAACGAGACGTAGCCGAGCATCCCGCCGAGGCCGATGAACAGGCCGGTGAGGAGCGTGTAGCCGGCGCGGGCGCCCATGCCCTTGTAGGCGGGCTGGCCGATGTAGGGGGTCGACTGGGCGACGCCCCCGCAGACTCCGGCCACGAGTGTGGCCACCGCCTCCGTGAGCAGGATGTCACGGGTCGAGTAGTCATCGCCGGCCACGCGGGCGCTCTCCGTCACGTTGATTCCACCGACGACCGTCAGCAGCGCGAAGGGCGCGGCGAGCGGGAGATACCGCAGCGCGGGGACGAGGCCCTTCAGGAAGCCGAAGGTGGGGGTCGGAAGGCCGAGGTGCAGCTCCGCCACCGGCGGGGCGTACGTGCCACCGAGGAGACCCGAGGGGCCGAGCAGGTGATAGAGGGTGGCGCCGGCCGCGATTGCCACGAGAACTCCGGGGGCGTTGCCGGGAAGCCGGATACGGGCCACCAGGTTGTAGAGGATGAGTCCTAGGGCGACGAGGCCGACGAGGGGCAGGCCGAAGATGTCGACGAGGGGAATGAAGCCGATGAGGGCGAGGCTGATCCCGGCCAGCGAGCCGAGCAGCCCCGCCTGCGGCACGACCTTCTGGACCCACGCCCCGGAGAAGGAGAGCGCGAGCTTGATGGTCCCCACGAAGACCATCGTGGCCATGCCCAGATACCACGTCTCGAGGGCCGCTTCGCGCTCGGGCATACCCTGCGCCTTGAAGGAGAGGAAGGCGGGGCCGAGCACGACGAGGGCGATGCCGATCGTGGAGGGGGTGTCGAGCCCGAGCGGCATCGCGGTGACGTCTGTGCGGCCAGCCTTCTTCGCCAGGCGGAAGGCCATCCACGTGTAGACGAGGTCTCCGAAGAGGACGCCGAAGGCGGTCCCGGGGAACATGTGCCGGTAGACGATGTCGGCCGGATAGCCGAAGACGAAGACGAGGATCCCGGCGAGGAACGACAGCACGGTCAGGTTGTCGAACATCAGGCCGAAGAAGCCGTTCCAGTCGCCGAGCACGAAGAGGCGGTATCGGCGGGTTGGGTGGTCCATCGGGGGCGCGCGCGGCGGTAGCGCATTGTGGGCTGGAAGCGCCGGCGAGTCGAGCCGTGGCCGGCTCCGCACGAGAGCAGGGCGCGACGTCGCCGAGGTGACACGGGACGCCCTCTTGGTTCATTCTTACGGGCGGCGCGCCCCCCGCATACGGCGCGCGGTGCAACAGGGAGAGGCAGGGCCATGAAGGCAGGCGTTCTCAAGGAAAGCTGGCCGGGCGAGGCGCGGGTCGCGGTCGTGCCCGGAGTCATTCCCGTGCTTTCGAAAGCCGGCGTCGACGTGCTGGTCGAATCCGGCGCCGGCGTCGCCGCGGGCCACCCCGACGCCCAGTACGCCGAGCGTGGGGCGAGCGTCGTCGCTCGCGACGCCGTGCTCTCGGGATGCGAGCTCGTCCTGTCGGTCCGCTCCTTTGCCGGTGCCCATGACAAGGACGCGATCGCCCGGCTTGGACCGCAGCACGTCGTCGTCGGCTTCCTCGAGCCGCTGATGCGGCCGGAGGGCGTCCGGGCGCTCGCGGCGCGCGGGGCGACGAGCTTCGCCCTCGATCTGCTCCCCCGCATCACCCGCGCGCAGAGCATGGACGCGCTGAGCTCGACCGCGACCGTGGTCGGCTACAAGGCCGTCCTCCTCGGAGCGGAGGCGCTCCCCCGCATGCTGCCGATGCTCATGACCGCCGCCGGCACCGTCGCCCCCGCCCGCGTCTTCGTGATCGGGGCGGGCGTCGCCGGGCTCCAGGCCATCGCCACCGCCAAGCGCCTCGGCGCGGTCGTAGAGGCATACGACATGCGCCCCGCGGTCAAGGACCAGATCCAGAGCCTCGGCGCCAAGTTCGTGGAGCTACCCCTCGAGACGTCCGACGCCGAGGACAAGGGCGGCTACGCCAAGGCCCAGGACGAGAGCTTCTACCGCCGGCAGCGCGAGCTGCTGGCCAATCTCGTGGCCGAGAGCGACATCGTGATCACCGCCGCCGCCGTCCCCGGCAAGAAGGCCCCCGTCCTCGTCACCACGGAGATGGTCGCCGGCATGCGGCCGGGATCGGTGATCGTCGACCTCGCCGCCGAGCAGGGCGGCAACTGCGAGGCGACGAAGGCCGGCGAGACCGTCATCATCAACGGGGTGAAGATCATGGGGCCGCTCAGCCTGGCCGCGACGGTGCCCTACCACGCGAGCCAGCTCTACGCGAAGAACGTCGCCAACTTCGTCACCAACCTGCTCAAGAAGGGCCAGCTGCAGCTCGACCTCAGCGACGAGATCGTCCGCGAGAGCATGCTCACCCGGAGCGGAGAGGTCGTCCATGCGCGGGTCCGCGAGGCGCTCGGCCTCGCCCCGCGGACGGCGTCCGGATAGCACCGCTGGCCACCCTCGACTTCGTCCACACGCTGGCCTTCGCGGGCCTCGTCCTCTTCGCCGGCCATCGGATCAAGCGCGCGGTGAGGCCGCTGGCGCGGTACAACATCCCCGCCCCCGTGATCGGCGGCCTGCTCGTGGCCCTGGCCATCCTCGTCGCACGGCACTGGGGGCTCACACTCGTCCGGTTCGACACCGCGCTCCAGACGCCCTTGATGATCGCGTTCTTCACATCGATCGGGTTCGGGGCCAGCCTCCGGCTCCTGAGAACGGGGGGGCCGGCGGTGGTGGTTTTCCTGCTCCTGGCGACGGTGGTCGCGGTGGCCCAGAACGTGACGGGCGTCCTCACCGCGTCCGCACTCGGCCAGCACCCGTTGATGGGTGTGCTCGCGGGATCGGTGACGCTCACGGGCGGACCCGCCACCGGCCTCGCCTTCGCCCCCCTCTTCGAGAAGGCCGGCGTCCCCGGAGCGGCCACGCTGGCGGTGGCGGCGGCGATGGTCGGGATCGTCGCCGGAGGCCTCCTCGGCGGTCCGATCGCGACGTTCCTCATCGAGCGCCGGCGCCTGAGAGTGCCCGGCGCCCTGAGCCCCCAACGGACGGCGGCGGCAACGCTTGACCCCCTGGACGAGCCCGCGGAACCATCCGGCGCGGCTCCCGCGCGCGAAGACGTGGGGGCCTACGCGCTCCTTAAGGCGATAGTCGCCATCCTCCTCGCGATGTGGGTCGGGGCCTGGCTCAGCCAGGCCTTCGCCACGATGGGGCTGACGCTCCCCGCTTACATCGGGGCCATGCTTGTGGCGTCGGTCGGGCGGAACCTGGACGACAGGACCGGCTTCTTCGGGCTCTCCCAGCGACTGCTGGACGACCTGGGCCACATTGCGCTCTCGCTGTTCCTGGTGCTGGCACTGATGACGCTCAGGCTCTGGGAGCTGGCGGGGCTGGCGCTACCCCTCGCCCTCATGCTGGCGGTCCAGGTGGCGCTCGTGGGCGTTCTCTGCGTGGGACCCGTCTTCCGCCTCATGGGCCGCGACTACGAGGCGGCCGTGATGTCCAGCGGCTTCTGCGGCTTCATGCTCGGGACGACCGCCAACGCCATGGCGAACATGGGCGCCCTGGTGGAGCGCTACGGGCCCGCGCCGAGGGCCTTCCTGGTCGTCCCGATGGTGGGTGCCTTCTTCATCGACTTCACCAACGCGCTGATCATCACCGTCTTCCTGAACCTCTGGCGGTAGCTCCCTCCGCCCGGATCTTGGTCGCCATCGTGATCGGCTCGCGTCGTGGCAGAATGGCGATCGCTAGGAGGAACAACACGTGACAGGCATTCTCCCCGTTCTTTCCGCATCGCCCGGACCGGCCGAGGCCCCCGCCGCCACCGAGCTCAGCACGATGCTGTTCGTCTTCATGCTGGCGAGCTTCATCGGGCTCGGCGTCATCACCCGCGTCTCGCGGCTGCTGCACACGCCGCTCATGTCGCTCACCAACGCCATCTCGGCGATCGCGGTGGTGGGCTCGATCGTGATCACCGGCGCTGATCACCCGCCCATCATCACCATACTGGGCGCGATCGCGCTCTTCGCCTCCATGGTGAACATCGTGAGCGGCTTCCTCATCACGGACCGCATGCTCAAGATGTTCAAGACCGGGGAGCCCCGCAAGTGAGGGGAGAGCTCATCCAGGTCACGTACCTCGCCGCCACCGCGCTCTTCGTCTTCGCCCTGCACTGGATGAACGGCCCGAAGACCGCCCGCAGGGGCGTCTTCGCGGGAGTGGGGGCGATGTCCCTCGGCATCGTCGGGACCCTTCTCACCCCCGGGCTCGTCAACTGGGGCTGGATCACGGTCGCGGTCGCCCTCGGCTTCGCCCTGGGGATCCCGCTGTCGTGGGTGCCGCTGACCGCGGTGCCGCAGCGGACGGCGCTATCCCATGCCTTCGGCGGCCTCGCGGCCGGGCTCGTGGGGACGGCCAAGTACTACCTGTGGCTGTCGGAGGGCCCGGAGAACCTGACCGCCCTGCGGATGTCGGCCATCATCGCCGAGATCATCCTGGGCTATTTGACCTTCACGGGCTCGCTGATGGCGGCGGGGAAGCTCCAGGAGGTCAAGTGGATCCCGCAGCGACCCGTGACCTATCCCTTCCAGAACGCCAGCAACCTCGGCCTCCTCGGCATAGCCGTGGTTTGCGGCGTGGCCCTCGTCTTCCAGCCCACCCAGCTCTCGTACCTCTTCCCCGTGATCATCGTCCTCTCCCTCGCCTTCGGGGTGCTGCTCATCATCCCCATCGGGGGCGCGGACATGCCCACCGTCATCTCGCTGCTCAACTCCTACGCCGGCCTCTCCGCGGTGGCCATGGGTTTCGTCCTCGACAACAAGCTGCTCGTCACCGCGGGGGCCCTCGACGGCTCCTCCGGCCTGATCCTGTCGATCATCATGTGCCGGGCCATGAACCGATCGTTCACGAACGTGCTCTTCGGGGCCTTCGGCCAGGTGCAGCAGAAGAAGGCCGCGGGCGAGCAGAAGGCGGTGAAGCAGGAGACCTCGGAGGGGGCGGCCCAGGCGATGGAGCAGGCGAGCCTCGTGGTCATCGTGCCCGGCTACGGTCTGGCCGTGGCCCGCGCCCAGCAGCGCGTACGCGAGCTCTACGACCAGCTCACACGTCGGGGGGTGGACGTCAAGTTCGCCATCCACCCGGTGGCGGGGCGCATGCCCGGTCACATGAACGTCCTTCTCGCGGAGGCCGACATCCCGTACGACCGCCTGGTCGAGATGAGCGAGATCAACCACGACATGCCGCAGTGCGACGTCTGCCTCGTGATCGGGGCCAACGACGTCGTGAACCCCGCCGCCCGGCACGACCGCACGAGCCCCATCTTCGGCATGCCGATCATCGACGCCGACAAGGCCAAGATGTGCCTGGCCATCAAGCGCACCATGAATCCAGGCTTCGCCGGGATCGACAACGAGCTCTACACCGCCGACCGCACCTACATGCTCTTCGGGGACGCCAAGGCGGTGGTCGGAGACCTCGTCAAGCAGCTCTCGGGCGGCTCCGCGATGCACTGAGGGGCTCGGGGGTTGCGCTCGCGCGCTCGGGCCTGACCGACCCGGACGGACTCGGCATTCATTAACGACGAGCGCGCTCCCGCGCGACCCCCTCGCCTGGAGGAGGCGGTTGCCGGGACGCGCTCATCGGTGTCCAGGGACGGCTCGTGAGTCGGCGGCGGGGCGCGCTATACTTGCGCGCTGGGGAAGACCCGCGTGCGGAGCGCCTCGCTGAACCCGTCGCACCGGCACCGGCTGGAGGATCTGCTTTCCCTCCCCGACCCGGAGATCGACCTCGCGGAGGCGGCGCTGCTGGTCGCGGCTGAAGAGTACCCCGGCCTCGACGTGCGCGGCTACCTCGTGCGGCTGGACGAGATGGGGGTGGCGCTGCGGCGTCGCCTGGAGGAGGAGCCGCGCCCGGAGCGGGCGGTGATGGCCCTCAACCGTTACCTCTTCCAGGAGGAGCGCTTCCGGGGCAACACGCAGCAGTACTACGACCCGCGCAACAGCTACCTGAACGAGGTGCTGGACCGGCGCACCGGCATCCCGATCACGCTGAGCACCGTCTACATGGAGGTGGCGCGCCGGGGCGGGCTCGAGGTGGAGGGCGTGGGGCTGCCCGGCCATTTCGTAGTGCGCGTCCAGACCCCCATCCGGTCACTGCTCGTCGATCCTTTCTACGGGGGCACGCTGCTGACCGAAAAGGACTGCCAGGCGCGGCTCGATCGCATCTTCGGCGGCAACGTCAAGATCCAGCCGAAGATGCTGCAGCCGTGCCGCCGCAAGGACATGCTGGAGCGGCTGCTGCGCAACCTGAAGGCGATCTACCTGCGCGACCAGGACGTCGAACGGGCGCTGCGGGTGGTGGACCTGCTGGTGCGCATGCGGCCAAGCAGCGCCGAGGACCTGCGCGACCGGGGCATCCTCTACGCGGCCCTCGACTGCTACGCCTTCGCCGTCCGCGACATCGAAGCCTATCTTCTCCTCGCCCGCCGCGCCCGGGACGCGGAAGAGCTGCGCCCCCGCCTGGCGCAGCTCCGACAGAAGGCGGAGCGCCTCAATTGACGGGAGGACTCACATGGCCACCGTGAGCGCAACGAGCACCATCAACCATATCGAGGAGCTTCTGGGGGCGGAGGCCCGCCCCCTGCTCGACCACAGCTGCAAGGGGATACCGCGGGCGAGCCTGCACGTGCCCGGCCCGGACTGGGTGGACCGAGTCTACGTGGGCTCGGACCGGCCGACGCCGGTGCTGCGCGCGCTGCAGACGATCCTCGGCTCCGGCCGGCTGTCGGGCACGGGGTACGTCTCCATCCTCCCCGTGGACCAGGGGATCGAACACTCCGCGGGGGCGTCTTTCGCGAAGAACCCCGCCTACTTCGACCCCGAGAACATCGTCAAGCTCGCGATCGAGGGCGGCTGCAACGCGGTCGCGTCGACTCTGGGCGTCCTCGGCGGCGTCGCCCGCAAGCACGCGCACAAGATCCCGTTCCTCCTCAAGTTCAACCACAACGAGTTCCTGACCTATCCCAACAAGTTCGACCAGATCTTCTTCGCCTCCATCAACCAGGCGAAGGACATGGGGGCGGTCGCGGTCGGGGCCACGATCTACTTCGGCTCCGCGGAGTCGGCGCGTCAGATCATCGAGGTGAGCCAGGCCTTCCAGCTCGCGCACGAGATGGGCATGGCGACGGTGCTGTGGTGCTACCTGCGCAACCCGGCCTTCAAGAAGGACAAGGACTATCACGTCGCGGCCGACCTGACGGGCCAGGCCAACCACCTCGGGGTGACGATTGAGGCCGACATCATCAAGCAGAAGCTGCCCGAGAACAACGGAGGGTACAACGCGCTCAGCACCAAGGAGAACCCCTACGGCAAGATCGACAAGCGGGTCTACACCGAACTCACTTCGGACCACCCGATCGACCTCTGCCGCTACCAGGTCGCCAACTGCTACATGGGCCGCGCCGGCCTCATCAACTCCGGCGGCGCCTCCGGCGAGAACGACTTCGCGGAGGCGGCCAAGACCGCGGTGGTCAACAAGCGCGCGGGGGGGATGGGGCTCATCTCCGGCCGCAAAGCCTTCCAGCGACCGATGGCCGAGGGCGTGAAGCTGCTGAACACCATCCAGGACGTGTACCTCTGCAAGGAGGTCACGATTGCCTGAGCCCGGCCGTCATTCCGAGCCAACCTTAGTCGCGCCGTCGCACTGATCAGGAAGAGAATCGCCTCGTCGGCGAGGCCCTCCACCTTCACGACGCGGGCGCATCCTCTGCAGGACCTGATCGAAGCTCACCCCAGGTCCATCCCAACGGTGGGCGAAGGGTGTTCCGAAACACAGTAAGTCGAGAAATACTGGCCTTTATTGGCAGACTGGTCGCGTAGGCGTGGGGCTGCAAAACAGGCAATGGCTGGAGGGTAATGAGGTATTCATATTGACTTATTACCCCATTGCTCGACACCATTACATCGTTCATGCAATCTCTGGCCTCCGACTACCTCTCGCACCTCGTCTTCGATGCCTCGCAGCTCGCCACTATCCAACGGCTCGGTGAGGCCCGCGGCCGACAGGACCTCTTCGTCGCCCAGATCCCCGAGCAGCTCGAGCTCCTACGCCAGACCGCGGTCGTCGAGTCGAGCGAGTCGTCGAACCGCATCGAGGGTGTCGTGGCCGCGGCGGGACGGGTCGAAGCCATCGTCCTGAAGTCGGCTACGCCCCGCGACCGTTCCGAGCAGGAGATCGCCGGCTACCGCGACGCGCTGCAGCTCATCCACGAGTCGCACGAGCACATGGCCTTCACGACGAACGTCGTGCTGCAGCTCCATTCGATGCTGTTCCGCTACCTCCCCTCGCAGGGCGGAGTGTGGAAGGCCACCGACAACGAGATCGTGGAGCGGGACGCCCAGGGGCGCGTCACCCGGATCCGGTTCACACCAGTGCCCGCCGTGGGCACGCCGGGTGCCATGCTGACACTCGCCAACCTCTACGACGCCGCGGTCAAAGAAGGCCGTTTCGACCCCCTCATTCTCATCCCGCTCGCCGTCCTCGACTTCCTCTGCATCCATCCCTTCCGCGACGGCAACGGCCGCATGGCCCGCCTCCTGACTCTCCTGCTCCTTTACCGTTCTCGCTACCGCGTGGGCCGCTACATCAGCCTCGAGCGCGTGATCGAGGAGACGAAGGAGACGTACTTCGAGGCGCTGCAGAGAAGCTCGCAGGGCTGGCACGAAGGGCAGCACAACTCACGTCCGTGGCTCGACTACTCGTGGGGCGTGATGCTGCGGGCCTACCGACAGTTTGAGGAGCGCGTGGGTAGGCTCTCCAAGGGCCGGGGATCGAAGACCGAGCTGGTACGCGAAGCGATCGACCGGCGCGTCGGGCCCTTCTCCATATCGGACATCGAGGCCAACTGCCCAGGTGTGAGCCGCGACATGGTGCGCGTCGTCCTGCGTCGCCTTCGTGACGAAGGCGCGATCATCCCGCAGGGCAAGGGCCGGGGCGCCCGCTGGATCCGGAAACAGGACTGACCAGGCGCAGCTGGGGTAACCCGACTCGTTCCGGAACGAGTCGGGTGGTCCGGGAAGCGGCACCGTAGGCGGATCAGAAGCGGATCCGCAACTCCGCCTGCGCCCGTCGCCCTCCGGTGTCGACGGGGGCGCCGCCCGCTTCGACCGCCGCCGGCCGGTCGGCGGAGAGGCTCAGCCACTCCAGGCCGATCCGCACCGCTTTCGAGGGTGAGAAAAAGGCGGCCAGGGTCCAGGCGTAGCCCGAGTCGTCGTCCGGCTCCGCGGTGCCGTCGAAGTCCTCGTTGTGGAAGCGGTCGTAGCGGACGCTCAGCCGCCAGCGCCCGCCGCGGCTCACCCAGGAGGCCAGAGCGTAGCCGGCGCGGAAGCGAACGTCCACGAACGGCCCGCCGGGGAGTTTGGGCCCCATCCCCGTCTCGCCGAGGAGGCCCTCCGCCACGACCCGGAGCCGCGCACCCAGAGGCAGCTCCGCCCCTAGCGAGACGAACCGCGTGGCCCAGGCGTACTGCCCGCGGTGAAGCCCGCGGTCGCCCCGCGTGTCGGTGAAGGCCGCCTGCAGCAGGCCCGAACCCTCGCGTGCCCAGCGGAGCCGGGCCTGCCAGCCGAGGCGGCCGTCGAGCTCGTCCACCGGGCGCGTCCCATCCGCGCGCTGATCGCCGAAGCCGCCGCCGGGCTCGAGCGTCGGAAGCGGGGGCAGCGGCAGCACCTCGCCCACGACCGACAACCGCTCGCCCATCGCCCAGCCGCGCCACGAGAGCAGCGCGCCCGCGGTGTCGCTCCCCCCGAAAGCCACCCCCGCCAGCTCGACGCGGTGATCGCCGCCGCCGAGCTGGAGCGCGGCCTCGACGCCCGCCAGGCGCAGCTCCTCCCCGATCCAGGCGTTCACGGCCGATAGCGTGATCGTGTACGGGGACTGCCACAGGGGCTCGACGTTCTCCCGCGACGTCGCCGGGAAGAAGAGACCCGCCCGCAGCCGGAGCGCGGTCGACGCGGTGAACTCGGGCCGGTATTGCAGGAAGCCCTCGTCAAGCCCGGCCCGCCATCCCCCCGCCGCCCCCGGCTCCGTGCGCGCGCGCCCCTGGAGGTGCAGGCGCACCACGGCCGAGGCCTCCCAGTCCAACGCGAGCTGGGCCTCGGCCCGAAGCCCGGTGACGGTGGTGAATCCCTCCCTCGCCCCTTCCGTCATCCGGCCGAAACCGCCGTCGATCCAGGCGCGGATCCCCTCGACGACGACCGCCCTCCCCGACACGAACCCCTGGAGGTCGAGCTCGCCCGCCGCGGTGGGGCCGACCGTGGCGGTGAAGAGAAGGACGCCCAGAGGTGCACAGCGCGTCGAACGGGGGCGAGCGCTCATCGGAAGAACGGGATGTCCGGCGCGCCCGCTACCGCTGGCGCAGCTCGAACGTGGCGATCGCGCTCTTGCCCTCGGGATCGCGGGCGACGGTGCCAGAGATGGTCTGACCGTCCCACTTGCCCACGTAGTGGCGGATGCCGCCTCGGAACTGCATCGTGAAGCGGACTTGGTCCCGGCCCGGCTGCTCCACCGCCATCATGGGCACCGTCAGCGTGATCCCGCCCTCGTAGGCGACGGTGCCGCCGCTCCCCCTGAAGCTCACGGTGAGGTAGCGGCGGAGCCCATCTTCGACCTCGCTCCCGATCCAGGTTCCATCGAGGACGAGTCGCGAGGGCGTCGGCGCCAGGGCGGCGGGGGCGGCCCCGGGCGCGGGCCCGGCGGCGGGAGCCACCGGCGCCGTCACCGAAGCCGGGACGCGCAGGGCGAGCAGCCGCAAGCCGTCGCGGATCGGTGGCCGCGCCTCCGCGACGACCGAGAAGGGGACCCCGAATCGACCCGTCCGCTGCGCGGCCTCGAAGACCTGGCCAAGGACCCGGCCTTCCGTGGCGAGCGCGGACGCGAACTGGGGCCTCTCGCCGCGCACCAGCAGCAGGGCCAGGTCGTTCGCAACCGCCTCCCACCAGCGGGCGAGCCGGGCGGGCGTCACCGGCCCCCCTCGGCCGCGCAGCCTCGTCCAGTCTTCGTTGTAGGCGGCGGCATCCTCCTCCGCGACTTCGAGCACCACCTCGGGTCGTCCGATCAACCCGACGACGGGCCGCGTCGCGAGGTCACGCACCTCGAAACCGAGACCGCGCGTCGCCTTGAGGACGGTCGCCGCCTCGTTGAGACGCCGCTGCGCCTCCAGCGCGCGATCGGCCGCCGAGCGCCCCCCGGAGGCCGCGAGCACGAAGGCGGGGCCGAGGCCGGTGGAGAGGACGGCGTAGGGTCGCCCGGGCACGGCGTCGAACGGCCCGGCCACGAAACGGAGCTCGACCACCTCCGGCGGCGGAGCCACCTTCAGCCCCGCCTGCCCGACCTGCTCGGAGCCCGGCACCCTCAGCTCGAGCGTAGGGGCCCCCGTGGCGGGACGGGGCACGACCACCTTGAGCTCGGTATCGAAGGCAGAGACGACGAGAGAGAGCGCGCCACCGATCCGCACGTCGTTTTCCGCCGCCGTGCGACGGAAGCCGCGCCCGGAGACCGTCACGACGTCGCCCGGCGCCACCTCCGCCGGCTCCACCGACGTCACGAGCGGCAGCCGGCCGATGAGGAACGGCGCGGAGTTTGAGTCCACACCCCCCACGGTGACGATGACCGGCGCCTCCGTGCCGGGACCTCCCGGAAGCGCGGGCACGACGGCCCGGATCTGCGTCGCCTGGACGTCGACGATCTCGGCGGGGACGTCCCCGAATCTCACGCTTGCCCCCACGCCCCATCCCGCCCCCGCGAGGACGAGGGTCTCGCCGGGCATGGCGACGTCGGGCGAGAGCCCGTGCAGCCGCGGCCCCTGGAAGACGGAGACCTCGATCGGCGCCGACTCGCGGCGGCCCCTCCGGACCGTCACCGCAAACCGGCCCTCGCTGCCCACCGCGGAGACGACCTCCGGGACCTCGACCTCGAGATGCCCCGGGGAGGCGGTGAGAACCCGCGCCGTCTGGTCCCCGAAACGCACGACGTTCCGGGCGGCATCGGCGGAGAAACCCGTCCCGCGGAGGGCCACCTTCTGCCCGACCCGGGCCCGCTGGGGCTCGACCGCCTCCAGGACGACGCGCTCCCCGAGCAGACGCGGGGCGAGGACGGCTACCGCCCCGAGCGCGGCCACGACCACGACGCCGATCACGGCATAACGGGCGACACCTCCGCCCCGAGCTGCGCGCGCGGTCGGTCGGACGGGATGCGCGGCGGGCCGGCGAGCCGCCGGGCGTGCCCCCGGCCGCTCCCGCGGCGCGGGGCGAGCGGCGGCGGGGGTGGGGGTCGCGGCCGACCCGGGCTCCGCCGGGGCGGGTGAGGGCCGCGCGACGCGGGCCGCATCCGACGCCGGCGACGGCTTGGCGGCCGCGAGCTCCGCCGCGGGCGACGGAGGTGCAGCCGACGGCGTGGGTGGTGTGGATGGCCGAGGGACACGGGGCTCGGCGCGTGGCCCTGGCTTTGGCGAAGGCGGGGCCGGGCGTGGCCGCGGTGCCGGCTCGGGCGCAGAGGCCGCCGGCGGCAGGCCGGTGGGCTCGAGCGGCGGCAGCTCGAACCCGATGGGGGGTCCCCCCGCCGCCCTGGATGTGGCGACGAGCGGCGGCGTCTCCGCCCTCGGTGGCGCCGGTCGGGGCCCCCCCGGCTCTTCGGTGATGAAGAAGTCGTCCGAGCCCGCCGTCGCTTCGGCCGGCGGTGCGGGCGCGGCGGGCTCGGCGATCACCCACGCGTCCTCGGACGGGGCGGCATCGCCGGGCGCCGGCATCTCCACCGACGGGGGGGCGGCGGCCTCCACGTTGTCCTCGCCCAGGAGAATGGCTTCGTGCTCGGCGACCGTGGCGGGGGCCGGCGGGACCTCGGGGCCGCTCGAAGCGGCTGCACCCACGAAGAACGCCTCCGGCTCGAGCGCGACGGGCTCGGCCTCCCGGTCCTCGGCCGTGGTCGGACCCGAGGAGGCGACGGCGGGAGCCTCTTCCGCATGTGCGGGTTCCTCGACCGCCGAGGGCTCCTCGGCGGGAGGACCCGTGGAAGGCTCCGCCGAAGTCTCCCCCGGACCCTCCTCCAGGACGGTCGGCTCGTATGCATCCGGGGGCGCGGCGGGGGTCGGCGGAGGCGCCTCGCCCGACACGACCGCGGGCAGCACCTCCACCCACGGCTCGAAGCGGCACTGGATGCAGATGCTGCCCGGCTCCTGCGGTGGACCGAGCCAGATCACATCGCCCTCGCGCAGCGGGGCCTGGTCGTGAACCCGATCCGTATTCACGTAGACGCCGCGCGGCGCATGGGTGTCGTGGACGACGACGTTCGACAGCTCTGCCCAGATGCGTGCGTGGATGGGGCTGATCGTCGGGAGGTCGAGGGCGAGGTGGCAGTCGGCGTCGGAGCCGATCAGGACCTCGGTGACCGCCTCTTCCAGGTCCAGGCGGCGTCCGTGTAAGGAGCCTCCGAGCACGGAAAGCGAGGCGAGGCGCACTGTCTCTTCGGCCACCGGTGCATTCTAGGAACCCCGGTCATGGCGGGTCAAGGTATACTCGCGTGGACGCGCGACAAGTGCCCGATCTCTCGATGACGACCCTCCTCCTCTCCGCGGGGGTGGTGCTCGTCGTAGCCTTCCTCGGTCTGCTCGTCTGGGCGGTCAGGAGCTCCGAGGCCGTGCAGCGCCGCGTCGAGCGGCTCTTCCGACGGCCGCCGCCGCCACCCAAGGCCCCACCCCGGGATCACTACTACCGGACCTACTGGTCGGGCTGAGCCGCCGCCGGGACGTCGGGCCATGGTCCATAGGGCCTATTCCGCTCACAGCGTCCGGGGTTCAGATTGGAAGCGAGGGGCTGTTTCTTAACGAAAGGAGGTCCACCATGCTCGTCGAACGAGCAAAGCGCCTCCTCGAGACGGACGGCGTCGCTTACGACACCCTGCCCCACCATGAAGCCTTCACCGCCCAGGGTGTCGCCGCGGCCGCGCACGTCTCGGGCTGGCAGCTCGCCAAGGTCCTCATCGCACGCGCGCCGGGCGAGGCCCCGGTCATGGTCGTGCTGCCCGCCTCCTGCCGGCTCGACCTCACCGCGCTCGCGCGCGTGATGGGAAGGCCGAGCGTCAGGCTTGTCCCCGAGGAGGAGATGGCGGCCCTCTTCCCCGACTGTGAGACCGGGGCCATGCCGCCCTTCGGCCATCTCTACGGCATGGCGGTCTACGTCGACGCCTGCTTCCCGAAGGTGGGCGGGTTCGCGTTCCAGGCGGGCAACCACCACGAGGTGGTCCGCATGGATTACGCGGCGTACGAGCGGCTGGCGCAGCCCGCGGTGGTGGAGATCTGCCGACACTGACACCCCCCCTCTCATTCTAGGAGGGCGCATGATCGACATCCGACGAGTCCTGTTCCCGACCGACCTCTCCGACATCTCCCGGCGGGCCTTCGGTCACGCCCTGACCCTGGCCCGCTTCTACCAGGCGGAGATCGAGCTCGCCTACGTCGTCGAGCCGGTCGGACCCGCTCCTGCCGTCACCGCCGCCCACCCGCCCTTTGCCGTGCTCGATCCCGAGGCCCGGGGCCGGCTGGAGTCTGAGCTCGCCGAGCTGAGCCGGCCCGCGCGCGAGCTGGGTCTTGCGACCTGGCACAAGGTCGCCGAGGGCGGGGTGGTCCACGAGATCCTCGGCCGGGCGCGCTCGTGGCCGGCGGACGTGGTGGTGATGGGCACGCACGGCCGTGGGGGGTTCGAGCGCCTGGTGCTCGGCTCGGTCACGGAGAAGGTGCTGCGCAAGGCGCCGTGCCCGGTCCTCGCCGTGCCGCCGCCCGCGGAAGGTCTCCACCCCTCGGGCCCGGTGCTCCTGCGCCGCATCCTCTGCCCGGTGGACTTCTCCGGGGCGTCCCGCGCCGCTCTGGTCTATGCCTTCGCCCTCGCCGAGGAGTCCGGGGCGGAGATCACGGTTCTGCACGTGCTCGAGTGGCCGATCGAAGAGGAGCCCGGGGCCCACATCGCAGGCTTCGACGTCCCCGAGTTCCGGCGGCACCTCGAGCACGATGCCCGTGAGCGTCTCCACGCGTTGGTGCCGGAGGAGGTGCGGGACTGGTGCCAGCCGCGGGAGCAGGTCGCCGGTGGCCGACCCTGGCGCGAGATCCTCCGCGTGGCCCGCGAGGGTGAGACGGAGCTCATCGTGATGGGCGTCCGGGGCCGTGGTCCCGTCGACCTCACCCTCTTCGGCTCCACCACGCATCACGTCGTCCGCTCCGCACCCTGCCCGGTGCTCGTCGTCCACACCGATTGATGCTCCGCGAGCTTCTCACGCGGTTGCGAGCGATCGTCGCCTGAAAGCGGGCGGACCCCGGCTAGAATGCGCAGCCGGGAGGTCCCTTTGCTTCTGCGTTACCGGGTCGCCCCTTCTCTCGCGCTCGCCGCCGTGCTCGTCGCCGCCGCCCGAGCGGAGGCGCCCTCGCTCTTCGGCTTCGGACCCGAGGCGGGGGCCACCCAGCGGGCGCTCGAGGAGCGCTTCGACGCCGGCCTCGACCCCGCATTGCTGCGCGAGTGGATGAAGCGGCTCACCGCGCATCCCCACCCCGTCGGCTCGCCCTTCGGCCGCGAGGTCGCGGAGTTCGTCGCCGGGCGCTTTCGCGAGTGGGGGTTCGACACATCGATCGAGACCTTCGACGTCCTCTTCCCCACTCCCCGCACGCGGCTCGTCGAGATGGTCTCCCCCGAGCGTCACCGCGCCCGGCTCGCCGAGCCCGCGCTCGAGGGCGACGCCACCTCGGGCCAGACCGCGGAGCAGCTTCCCCTCTACAACGCCTACTCGGTCGACGGCGACGTCACCGGCGATCTCGTGTACGTCAACTACGGCGTCCCCGCCGACTACGAGGAGCTCGAACGGCGCGGGATCGACGTGCGAGGGAAGATCGTGATCGCCCGCTACGGCGGATCGTGGCGCGGGATCAAGCCCAAGGTGGCGGCGGAGCGGGGCGCGGCCGGATGCCTGATCTACTCGGACCCGCGGGACGACGGCTACTTCCAGGGCGACGTCTACCCGAAGGGGGCGTTTCGGGGGGAGTGGGGAGCGCAGCGCGGCTCGGTCGCCGACATGCCCCTCCATCCGGGCGACCCGCTCACCCCGGGGGTGGGCGCGACATCCGAGGCGCGGCGGCTCGACCGCGGGGCGGCGGCGACGCTCACAAAGATCCCCGTGCTGCCTCTTCCGTGGGGTGATGCGCTGCCGCTGCTGCGCGCGCTCGGCGGCCCCATCGCCCCGGAGGCCTGGCGCGGCGCCCTGCCGATCACGTATCACCTCGGGCCGGGGCCGGCGCGTGTCCGCCTGAAGGTCGAGTTCAACTGGAGGCTGGTGCCGGCCCGCGACGTGATCGCCAGGCTGCCCGGCGCGGAGCAGCCCGAGCAGTGGGTCCTGCGCGGCAACCACCACGACGCCTGGGTGAACGGTGCCGAGGATCCCGTCAGCGGCCTCGTGGCCCTCATGGCGGAGGCGCGCGCGGTCGGGCGCCTCGCACGGGAGGGCTGGCGTCCGCGGCGCACCATCATCTACGCCGCCTGGGACGCCGAGGAGCCGGGGCTCCTCGGCTCCACCGAGTGGGCGGAGGCGCACGCCGAGGAGCTACGCACACGGCTCGTCGCCTACGTCAACACCGACAGCAACGGCCGGGGCTTTCTCTCCGCGGGGGGCTCACCGTCCCTCGAGCGCTTCGTGGACGAGGCGGCGCGGGAGGTCAGGGACCCCCAGCGGGGGGTGAGCATCGCCGAGCGCCAGCGGGCCCGCGAGCTCCTGGACGCGGCCCCCACGGCGAGACGGGAGATCCGCGAGCGTCCGGGGCTGCGCCTGGACGCCCTGGGGTCGGGGTCGGACTACACGCCTTTCCTCCAGCATCTCGGGGTCGCCTCCCTCAATCTGGGCTTCGGGGGGGAGGACCGAGGCGGCTCCTACCACTCGATCTACGACTCCTTCGATCACTACTCGCGCTTCGGCGACCTCGACTCCGCCTACGGTGTCACGCTGGCCCGGCTCGGGGGACGGCTCGTGCTCCGCCTCGCGAACGCCGAGATCCTCCCCTTCGACTTCACCCCGCTCGCGGACGCGGTCGCGCGCTACGCCGAGGAGGTCGAGGCCCTGGACCGACGGCTGCGTGAGGAGACCGAGGAACAGAACCGGCTCCTGCGCGAGGGGACGCTCGTCACGGCGGCGGACCCGAAGGACCCCTTCGTCCCTCCCGCTCCCCGCCCGGCCGTCCCTTACATCAACTTCGCCCCGCTGCAGAACGCGGTGGAGCGCTTGCGCGCGAGCGCCTCGGGGTATGCGGAGGCGCTCTCCGCCAGGCGCGGAAAGCCGATCGACCTCGCCCACCGCCAAGAGCTCGATCGGGCGCTGCGGGCGGTGGAGCCGGCCCTCACCGACGCTCGAGGCCTTCCCGACCGGCCCTGGTTCCGGCACCTCGTCTACGCGCCCGGCTTCTACACCGGCTATGCGGTCAAGACCCTCCCCGGCGTCCGGGAGGCCCTCGAGGGCAGGAACTGGGCGCGCGCGGAGGAGCAGGTCGCGGCCGTCGCGGCGCGGCTGGAGGCCGCCGTCATCGACCGCGCGGCGGAGCGGCTGCCAACCGCGCCCTGACTCCTCCCCCGCCCTAATGCACCTCTTCGGCTATCGTGACGTGGGTGACCACAAGATCGATGTCCAAGGCTCCGGCGCGCCAAAGGAGATCGGCCGGGAAGAGGTCGCTCTGGGCCGCCACGTCTTGCCGCCTGATCACAAAGTCGAGACACACCTCTTCGACCCCGGGGAAGCTGGCCAGGCGTCGAAGCTCGTCCTCGTGCTCGTTCAGGAACTCCGTGGCATCGCGAATCTGGGCGGCCAGATCGTCGGAGTCCGCCTCGCCGACGCCGACGTTGAAACCCGAGGCCGCGCGCTTCGGACCCTCTGATCGGCCGGGGAGCTTCGGCTCGCCGCGATGAAAGGCGGGATCTGCCTTGAGCTCGCTGTCCTTGAGGAAGGCATCCACGTCGAACGACGTGCCGATCGCCCGCAGTACGCAGCTCACCGCCTACCGCCCTTCACGCCGCTTGTTCGGCCGCACCCCACCCCTGTGCCCAGGTCTCTATAGCCGCTGGACGCCAGGCAACTTGCTGAGATGCCGGTCGAAGGTCGCAAGCGGAAGGTGACCGGCCTTGCGGGCGACCTCCAACACCAGGCAGTCCGAGAAGCTGACAGACGGCTGCCTCCGGTAGTGATCGAGAGCGGCGCCCACGACCTCCGCATCCTGTACGGAGAGTTCCTCGTGCGCAAGGAGAATCTCAATCGCGGTCGCGACCTCCGAAGCAACAAGGCCGTAGACAGACGTCAGTACCCAGACGAACTCCGCAAGAACCACATGGGACACCCAGGCCCCCCTTGTTACGAAGGCTTCCGCTGCGGCCACTTGCTTCTGGTCGTCCCGCGTGGTGAGACGGACAAGAACGTTGGTGTCAACGGCGCGCATGGCGCCGCCTCACGTAGCGTCGGATGCCGTCTCTCAGCTCCGCCAGAGTGCGGGGCCTAGGCGGCTTCTTGAACAGAGCTTCGTGCAGATCTTCAGAGGTGTAGCGGCCGGCTCGGCGAACCACGATCTTCGAACCGTCCTCGTCCCACTCCAGGACTGACCCGGGACCTACCCCCAGCTTTCGGCGAACCTGCGCCGGGACCGAGATCTGTCCTTGTGCGGTGAGCTTCGAATGGGCAAGGGCCATGAGCAACAGTACCACGGTAATGGATTCATGTCAACGGCTCTCACGGCACGCTTCCGAGCACACCCAGGGCCTTGCCGACCTTCGTGAAGGCGGCGACCGCCCGCTCGATGTGCCCGTTTCGGTGCGCGGCTGAGAGCTGAACGCGGATGCGCGAGAGTCCCCTCGGCACCACCGGATAGAAGAAGCCCTTGACGTAGATCCCCTCCTCGAGGAGCGCTCGTGCGAAGCGCTGCGCGAGGGGAGCGTCGTCGGGGGCGAAGCGCGAAAACATGATGGGCACGATGGGGTGGATGCCAGGCCTGATATCGAAGCCGGCCCCGGTCATCCGCTCCCGGAATTGCCGGGTGTTCGACTCCAAGCGGTCGCGGAGCTCCGTGCTCGCGGTGAGGAGCTCCAGCGCCCGGAGGGTCGCCCCCGCGACCGCGGGGGCGAGGGAGTTCGAGAAAAGATAGGGCCGGCTGCGCTGCCGCAGCATGCCGATCACCTCGCGGCTTCCCGCGGTGCAGCCGCCGAGCGCTCCCCCGAGGGCCTTGCCGAACGTGGTCGTGATGATGTCGACCCTCCCCCCGACCCCGTGGTGCTCGAAGGTCCCGCGCCCGGTCTTGCCCATGAAGCCTGTCGCGTGGCTGTCGTCGACCAGCACGAGCGCGCGGTGACGATCGGCGAGGTCGCAGATCTCGGCCAGAGGTGCGACGTCTCCATCCATCGAGAAGACGCCGTCCGTGACGATGAGGCGGAAGCGGGCGGATCGGGCGTCCTCGAGCTTCGCCTCGAGGTCAGCCATGTCCGCGTGCTCGTAGACCAGACGCTTCGCCTTGCACAGCCGCACACCGTCGATGATCGAGGCATGGTTGAGGCGGTCGGTGATGATCGCGTCGTCAGCCCCCAGGAGCGGCTCGAAGACACCCCCGTTGGCGTCGAAGCAGGCCGCGTAGAGGATCGCGTCCTCCATCCCAAGGAAGGCGGCGATCTTTCTCTCCAGCTCGAGGTGGAGGGCCTGCGTCCCGCAGATGAAGCGCACGCTCGACATCCCGTAGCCCCACTCGTCGAGGGCGCGGTGGGCGGCCTTGACGAGCTCGGGGTGCCCGGAGAGGCCGAGGTAGTTGTTGGCACAGAAGTTGAGCACGGGTTCTGAGCGCCCCTCGACGCGAATCTCGGGGCCCTGCTCGCCGAGGATCGGCCACTCCTCCTTGAAGAGGCCCTGCTCTCGGATCTGCCCGAGCTCGGTCGCCAGGAACTCACGGAAGGTCGGATCCATTCCTGCCTCCGCTTCGCGCCGGGATTCTACTTCCCCCTTGCGCCCGGAGGCGACGGCCACGAGGTAGCGTCGGGCGCGAGGCTGTCTTAGACTGCCGGCCTATGCGGAACAGAGCCAGATGCCGTCCGCTCGCCGCGGTGCTGTGCACGGCGCTCGCCGCGGCCACGCTCGGGGCGGATGAGATCGACGAGTACGTGGCCGCCGAGATGCGAGCACGGAGGATCCCGGGTCTCGCCCTCGCGGTGGTGCAAGCGGGGCAGATCGTTCGGACCGGGTACTACGGCCAGGCCAACGTCGAGCTCGAGGTCCCCGTCTCGGAGCGCTCGGTCTTCCCGATCGCCTCCCTCGACAAGGAGCTGACCGCGGCCGGCATCATGCGGCTGGTCGAGAAGGGGCGGGTCTCCCTCGAGGACCCGGTCACAAAGCACCTCGAAGGGCCCTGGCGCGGCATCCGGATTCGGCATCTGCTCACGCACACATCGGGCCTGCCGGACGAGGTGGCGGCGAGCGTCGAAGGGCGGCTCCTGACCTCCTACACGACCGAGCAGCTCCTGGCCACCGTGCGCAATCTCTCGTCGGTCGCGCCGCCCGGGGAGCGCTACGAGTACTCCGACGCCAACTTCTTCCTCGCCCAGCTCGTGACCCAGCGCGTGAGCGGTGAGCCCTGGCGGCCGTTCATCACGCGCGAGGTCGTCGCGCCCGCGGGAGCGAAGGGCGCCACCTTCCTGGACCCGGAGGAGGTCCGCCCGGGACGCGTCGCCCCCTACACGCTCGACGACGAGGGTCGCCTGCGCCGGGATCCGCTCCGCGATGTCGATTTCGGACCGCTTTACAACGACCTTGGGATGACCGTCCGCGACTTCGCGGCCTGGCTGCTCGCGCTCGACGACAACCGTGTCCTCGCCCGCGCTAGCCGCGAGGCGATGTGGACCCCGGCGAGCCTCGGCCACGGCCTCCCCGTGGCTGTCGTCGGCCAGTGGCGCGGCTACGGCCTCGGCTTCGGCCTCGACGAGGTCTTCGGCCATCGTGTGGTGACACACTCGGGCTACACCGGTGTCGCCTTCGTCAAGCTCCCCGAGGACTCGCTCTCGGTCGTGGTCTTTACCAACCTGCGTCACTCGACGGGCAGCGACCCGATCGGCCTCGCCTACGGGATCGCCGGGTCCTACGTGCCCGAGGTGTCGTGGCGACACCGGACGGTGGTGGTGGATACCAACCCCCCGGCGACCGCCCTCATGCGCGGCGAGTACGAGCGCCTGCTCGCCGGCGCTCCGGACCTCGATCGCTGGTCGCCCCCGGTCCGAACGGCGGCCTGGGACGCAGGCGCGTCCTTGCCGTTCCGCGCCCGGCGGTTCGGGAAGCTCCTCTCCTTCGAGCCGCTCGCCCGGGAGGCCGGAGGGGGGGAGGAGCGGCTTCTCTTCCGCGCCCGACACGAGAACGGGCGAGTCTTCCTCCGGTTCACGCTCGCCCCCGACGGCCGGATCGCCGGCCTGCAGTGGTACCACGTGTGAGGGTCCTCGGTCGGGGGCTTCGCGCGCGACCCCGTGTGCGGTCCTCGCATGGCGAGTCCGGAGCTGCGGTCCTCCACGGGGCCCCCGCGCGCTGAGCCCCGAGCCT
>Ga0209342_10001553_pt1 | contig 25758 bp, 30 predicted proteins | sample RifCSP16_2_FD_184023 | JGI IMG/M metagenome (GOLD analysis project Ga0209342, IMG submission 184023) | Soil microbial communities from Rifle, Colorado - Rifle CSP2_sed 16_2 (SPAdes) (version 2) | ecosystem: Environmental > Terrestrial > Deep subsurface > Rock core/Sediment | place: Rifle... | reverse complement strand
GCTTGGCTACCTACAGGGCGATGGCCCCGCTGAGCCCATCAAGCGCTGGCCGAAGGGCATGCAGCCGCGCTTACCCGATGTGCGTCTCCCGTACCGGGACGACGTGGAGGAGTGATGGCACGCTGCCACTCGTGTGATGTCGAGATCCGATGGGTGCTTCTGCCCAGCGGGAAGCGCATGCCGGTGGACGCCGAGCCGCACCAGGCTGGGGGTGTGGTCTTCGACGGCTGCGCGGATGCGGACGGCGAACAGAAGGCGCACTGCCTGAAGGCGGATGAGCCGCGCACTGGAGATCGGTACCGCTCGCACTTCCAGACTTGCCCCCAGGCGGCGCAGCATCGGAGGCCACGATGAGCGACCACAAGGACGTAGAGCGGGCGCGGAAAGCAGCAGAAGAGTATTGGGGCAAGGCTTGGGCTGCCGCGCAGTCGGACAAGCCCGAGTTGATGGAAGCCGCGTTCCTCCGCGTCATCGAGAATGAGCGCGAGCGTCACACTTATAAGAGTCAGCTCCCCGACGAGCCGGAGGCGAAGTGAGCGAGATCCCCGGCTGGGCCACGCGCGATCCCTTGAAGCTCTGCCCGTGCGTGCGCTCGCGCTGGCTGGACTTCGCAGAGCGCGCCCCCGCCCCGCTGGTTCTGATCGAGACGCTGCGCGACCTCGAGCGCCAGCGCTACTACTACAACTCCCGCGTGTCCCGCACGCTCAAGAGCAAGCACCTGCCACAGCCTCCGAACGGGCTCAGCCTCGCGTTCGACACGTGCCCGCGCGAGTACCTGCGGCTCAAGGGGTGGGCCCCCGATGGTGGCCTCTGGTACGCGCTCGGATCTGTCGGGCTCGCCCTTGGCCTGCATTGGGGCGGCTCGTGGACCCGTTTCCCGGATCGGCCGCACTTCTACTTGCCGTCGTGCGCGTGCTGAAGGCTGATCGCTACTGCCCGCGCTGCCGCGAGCCCCGACCCTGGCGAAAGGATCGCCCGACCGGAGCACGCGCCTCGAGGCGGACGTGCTTGACGTGCGGAGCCACGACGCGGCGAATCAAGGCGCAGCGCAAGCGCGACACCATGCCGGCCGCGCTCTACCAGCACAGCCGGCTCACAGAAGAGGCGGACGGGCTCTGGTCCCGGCTCATCCTGCGCAAGGCCCAGGACGGACGGTGCAAGCGCTGCGGCGAAGTGCGCCCCCTCCAGGCCGCGCACAACGTCTCTCGACGGGTGAGCGCTACGCGCCACGATCCGGCAAACGGCCTGCCGCTCTGCGGCGGCTGCCACATGCTGGTTGACCGCGATCCCGACGCGAAGCGCGGCCTCTTCGTCCAGGCGCTCGGGGAGGCGGAGCACGAACGCCTGCGACTGGCCAAGCTCGCGGGCGGGAAGCGGGACCTCGCACTCGTGATCCTGGATCTACGGCGGTTGCTCGGATGACGCTGCAAGCGCCTTTCCCGTGGTTTGGCGGCAAGTCGCGTGCGGCTTCCGAAGTGTGGCAGCGATTCGGGGACGCGCCCAACTACGTCGAGCCGTTCTTCGGCTCCGGGGCCGTGCTCCTCGGCCGGCCACATCCGCCAGGGATCGAGACGGCGAACGACAAAGACGGATTCGTATCGAACTTCTGGCGCGCCTTACAGCACGACCCCGAGGCGACGGCGGACCATGCCGATTGGCCGGTGAACGAGAACGATCTACACGCGCGGCATGTCTGGCTCAAGGAGCGGAGATCCACACTTGCGGCGCGCCTAGAGGGCGACCCCGACTACTTTGACGCGAAGATCGCCGGGTGGTGGGTGTGGGGGATGGCGTGCTGGATCGGCGGCGGGTTCTGCGGGGATTCCGGGTCCGGGCCGTGGGACGTGGCCAATGGGCAGCTGGTCCACCTCGGGGACGCGGGCCAGGGAGTCTCGCGGAGGCGGGTCCATCTCGGGAACGCGGGCCAGGGAGTCTCGCGGAGGCGGGGATTGCTGGACTGGTTCGAAGCGCTAAGCGAGCGATTGCGATTCGTGCGGGTCTGCTGCGGCGACTGGCTGCGCATTCTCGGGCCAAGCCCGACCGTGAAACAAGGCATCACCGGCGTGTTTCTGGACCCGCCGTACTCCGATGCGGCCGCGCGCGATGCAGCGCTCTACTCCGAGGACAATCTGGCCGTGGCTCACGCCGTGCGCGACTGGGCGGTGGCCAACGGGGACAATCCGGAACTGCGAATCGCGCTGTGTGGCTACGAAGGAGAGCATGAGATGCCGCCAAGCTGGGCTGTGCACAGCTGGTCCGCTGCGGGGGGATACGCCAATCTCGGCCCCGGGCGAGGGGTGGAGAACCGCCACCGGGAGCGAATCTGGTTTTCGCCTGCCTGCCTACGAGAGCGGCAGCCTGGCCTGTGGCCCCAGAAGGCCACCTAGCCGTGCCCAGGCCCGGAGAATGCGTAGCTACGGCATGGGTAGGACGATTATGGTGGGCGAGATGAGATGTGCGCATCCACGTTGCAAGGTCGAGCCTACGCACCGCTGCACGCTATGCCTGGGCTACGCCTGCGCCAAGCACGCGGGGGAGCACTTCAACGCGCAGGCTTTGCGGGAAAGCGAAAGGCGCGTGGGGGCCGATCAGCCGCCTGGGCAAAGCGTCCTCAGCCCTGTGCCCGCACCACGCGCCAGCCAAATGGTACCACGGATCGTCACCACGAGGCACCCGTGAGTGTCCAGGGCTCGTTAGAAGGTCTTGCAAGACTTAATTCGGATACATGCCCGGAGTGCGGCCTGCCGATGATTGAGCGGCGTCGTGACGCGATTCACTGTTCCGCCAAGTGCTACTGGGCAGCGTGGGAGCGAAAGCACCCTCGCCGACATCCGGTCCCAGTTGATCCGGTCAAGGCCAGGCGACTACGCCGGAGCGCCCTGCGGATTCTCGGCCAGCTCCAGACTGGCCCGGCCACGAATCTTGAGTTGCAGACCGTGGGCGGCCTGCGGTACGGGGCCCGGCTCCACGAGCTGCGCCAGGCCGGACACCGGATCCGGACGGACGAGGACAAGGCCCGGGGGATCGTCACCTACACGCTCAGCGAGACCACCTGACCGCGGCCTCGGCCCCGAGTGAGCCGCGCCAAGGCTTGCTGACCGTGGTCACGAAGGACCATTCGTCCCCCAGGCGCACCATCACCGCTCCCGTGGCCCCGGTCATGTTCGCCGCCGCCACGACCGCGATACGCCTCCCCGCCGGGAGCGAGGTCAAGGCGCGGTCGATGGCACCCGCGATGTTCGCGTCCGCGAACTTGCGGATCTCGTCGCCGGCTGTCGTGGTGCCGACGACGCGGTAGACCGGGGCCGGGCCGGGAGCGGGGAACGAATCGGCCACGGTTCAGCTCAGGCCGTGCTCGGAGAATGTCGTGTAAATCTCGCGCAAGATCCAGGCCGCACCGGCCAGGATCGCCGCCTTCGTGACGCTGAACCCTCCTCCCCAGGTCGCGGCCTGGACGTAGGTCGCCCCCGCGGACACGAGGAACGTAACCAGCGGCACGAGTAGCCGGGGGATCTTGGGAACGATCTTTCGCACTCCGGCCACGATGAACGGGATCACCGCCGCCATGACCGCCGTCACGATGCCGGCGACGGAGGTGTCGGCCGAAGGCGGATCCGCCTGGGCGAACAGCACCGCCGGGACCATGACGTAGAGCAACGCCAGCATGAACGTCTTGAGGATTCTCATTTCAGCCTCCTACGGATTACCCGACTTCAGCGCGTCGAGCTTGCCTTGTATGTCCTTCGCCCGCACGCGGTCCCCCTCGATCTCGGCCATCCACTTGTAGTGTTCGAGCTGGTCCTCGCGCATGTCCATCAACTCTACCCGCATCACCGCCACGGTACCCGCCGTCTGATCCGCCAGCGCTTCGACGGCGCCGAGTCGGTCCAGACTGTCCGCGGCTCGAGCGATGTGGTGGTTCACATGGTCGATCCATCCCTTGCTGAGCCAGCCCGTGTAGGCGGACAGGAGCAGGATGATGGTCACCAGCGACCCCTTGGGTAGGAGCGAGAGGAGCGACCGCCCGTTGCGGCGTTCGCCGTTGTCTTCCGCCCAGCGGCGCGAGTCCTCGCGGCCGGCATGGCGTCGCTCGCCGCCGATGTGGGATGCCGAGAGCACGAGCCCGCCGAGCCTCATTGACCCACCCCGATGGTGCGGCACACCCCGGCGCCGCCGTTGGTGCAGAGCGTCACGGTCCCGGTGGCCCCCGGAGGCAAGCTCGCTTGGAGCGGATTGCCCGAGCTCCAGCACGCCGATCCGGGCTGAGCGTAGGGCGTACAACGCGCGCCGTTCAGGCTCCACACGTAGGGCGCGCCCTTCTCGCTCTCGCAGATGAGCCGCTGTGCCCAGCCCTCGGCGTCCTCACTCCCGTAGGCGCAACATCCTTGCCCGGGCGCGCCGTTCGCCGTGCACCAGTCCGCATCGCAGACCTTCGGGGTGGCGTCCACGAAGGGGTTGGGACCGGCGCGGAGTCCCATCTCGAGGCGGGCGATGGGCGGCGCCGATCCGCAGCGCGGTCCCGGGTCTGGACCCAGGCCGAGGAAGAACGCCTCCTCAGCGTCGGACTGGATGCCACGCCAGTAGCTCACGTACCCGCCCTTGGCGTTGGCCTCCGCAATCAGCGCTCTCCACTGCGCGGGGTTGTGGTACAGGCCGTCGTCCTCGTTGAGAAGCATGGGCTTGCCCTGGTAGGGAGTCGGTGCGAAGAACACGTCCTGCAAGCTCACGTAGTCGGGTTGCGTCTCCGGACGCACGTCGGGGAGCCACCACGAGACGCCGTAGAGCCGGTGTGGCCATCCGCGCGCGGTCTCGACCTCGCGAACCTTCGCCCGGATCCGGTCATCCCATACCGTAGGCGCACGGAGGCATCGGAAGGCTTCGTTGCCGGTGTTCCACACCACGTCCAGGTCGCCCGTGGACGACACGACCGCATCGACCCAGGCGAGATAACGTTCCGGTACCGGACCCCCGGTGATCGCGCACGGATCAGACCAGAGGTTGCCCCCCGAGGCCAGGCCCCAGAAGTCCACGAGCCCGACCTCGACCACCATCCCGCGCGCGTTCGCGGCCAGCACGGCCTCGCGTAGGTGCGGGATCGCGTCGTACCCAGAGCCCGGCCAGACGGGAGCGAGGGAAGCGTAGGGACCGGGACGCATGAACACGAAGGTGATCCCCCCCGCCTTCGCGCGGTCCAGCGCAGCGGGAGACGCGAGCGACCAGAAGTCCCGGTAGCCCTCATCCAGGCCCGGCGTCCCGGGGTCATCGCAACAGAACGAGATGCCGCGGAAGGGGAACTCCTGATCGCCGCGCCAGAACTTGCCGTCGTGCGCGGTCAGCGGCGGTGGTGGGGGAGTCGGCACGGGAGGCTGCGGAGGCTTCGGTTTCGCGCACCCGCACATGGCGAGGATCGCCCCGAGCAGAATCAGGAGCAGCCCCGCCTCTCGCTTGCGTACCCTCACGGCGAGTACACCGTGGGCATGGTCGTCCGCGGCCTCAGGATCTCGCGGAGCATGTCCTTGGCCCGGAGCTTTCCGAACACCTGCTCGGCCGCCTCGAGGGCCTTCTGCTTGCCGCCCGGCATCTGCGCGAACTGGCGGATCTTGGCCACGATAGCGGCATCCGCGTTTCCGAACGCGGCGGGAGCCGCGGCACGAGCGATCTGCGCTTCAGCGGTCGGCGCCACCTTTTGGCCGAGCATGGCCGCGAGCTTGCCCGAGCCCTCGATGAACGCAGCCCGACCCCCGGCCAGGGCAGGAGCAGCGGCCTCGGCCGCCGGGGCTGCCGCTTGGACAGCCGGCGCTGCGGCTTGTCCGGCCGCCTTGATCTCTCCGACCACCGCATCCGCCTGAGCTTGCGACAGCCCCATGGCCCGACCCACGCGGCCCGCTCGCGCCAAGGCCCCGCCCTCGGCCGCCGCTTCCATCGCGCTGCGGACTGCCGTGGGGATCTCGGTGGCCGCGACCGCTTCTGCCGCGGGGGCTTGGCCCCGAAGTGCTGTGACCGCTCGCGCAAGCGCCCCGGCCCGCCCATGAAGCGCGCTGGGGTGGAGACCGAACTTCAGGGCAGCGAGCAGCCCGAGAACGCCACCCACGATAGCGCCTTTGCTGCCCGCCACATGCCGCCCCGCCTCCTCCCCCCCCAGCGGAGCCAGGCCCATCGCGGCGCCCTTGAGCGCCCCGGGGATCGAGCGCGCCGCGCCGGCGCCGCCGGCCGCGAGACCGACGACGTTCCGGGCAACCTCGGATACTTGCGCGCCGCGCTGCTCCTCTTCTCCCACGGGCACAAACGGACGTTCCATCGCCTCTGCGGGTGCCTGCATCGCGCGAGCCAGGGGATTCTCGACAAGCCCGCCGCGGATGAGGCGCAGCAGAGGGGCGGCGCGGGCCTGAGCTTCGGGACTTTGTCCCATGATGCTGCTTAGCTTTTCGCCGAGCGATAGGCCCGCCTCGGCCGCGCGCCCGGGCTGGGCGAGAAGATCGGCAATCTGCCCCGGGGGAAGAGTCTTGAGCAACGCCAGCACATGCGCTTTCGCGGCGCCGACGAGCGGCGACCCCGACCCAACCTTCGCGGGCGTTGTTTCAGCGACCGGATCGCTCTCCCAGAACTTTCCGGCCGCGGGCTCGTCCTTTTGCCACCACTCTTCGGGCATCGTTACCGTTTCGTTCGGGCCTGCCCGGTCGGGTCGATGTACTGACTGCCCGCTGGGAGCGCGTCATACTCGGCCTTGCTCTTCGGGGAGGGCAAACCGCCAGTCGCCCCCGCCCTTCCTGTCGCGGGTTCCACGCCACCACCGAAGAGCGTTGTCGCCTCCGGCGTCAGGAGCGTATCGAAGCCTCGAACGGAGCCCATGGTCGTCTTCCACCGCTGGCGCAGCGAGCCGAGGCGAGAGCCCACGAGGTGGCGCATCGTCCCGATTGCTCCGCGCTGTTGGGCCGGGGAAGCGTTCGGGGAGAAGTTTGTCTGCCAGGCTTTTGTCGCACCCTCGGTTCCCACGCCTCCGCGCATGAGCGTGGCGACCTCTTCGGCTACGGCAGTCCGCGCTGTCGTGGCGTTGGTGACTCGGGGGTCGCCTGTCGCGGTTGCGACGGCATTGACGAAGGCATTGAGCGCCTGGATATTCCCCGTCTGCTCCGCCTCGAAGGATTCGCTGAGCTGCGAGAGATGGCCGCTGAGCTGGTTCAGCGAGTCCAGCGACTTCGACGTCTTCCCCGTGGCGAAGTCCTGGCGCAATGCGGCGCGGCGCGGGTACGCGCTCATGTCGAAGCCCGGGTCCGCCCGCTTGGCGGCGGCGATGACTTGCTGCCGCTGGTTTCCGCGCATCGAAGATGTCTTTGCCGGGTCCAGGGTGTAGTCGATGAGTCCGCCGATGATCTCCTGATCCTGCGGAGGCAGGCTTTCGAAAAAGGCTTCACCCTTGAGCTTCCAGTTTGCCCCGGCTCCGGTCCCTGGGACTGCTGGCGTCGATGGTCTTGGGCGATACTTCGCCCGGATCTTTTCCTTCTCCTCGAACGTCCCCAGGTCCTCGGCGGGTGATGCGTACCGGGCCTTGATCTTTTCCTTCTGCTCGAAGGTCCCCAGCTCCGCGGCTTGCTTCGCCGCCGCCTCTTCGCCCGCTTTGCGCCGTAGGCGCATGACCTCGCCCACGGGGCTCATGGTCTGCTCCAAGAGCCCAGCCTCGGGGACCGCGGGCAGAGTCACGGGGAGCGGAAGCCCCAGCGCCGCCGGCGGACCGACTGCCGGACCCGGACCTTCCGCCTCCGCGATCCCCGGGAGTTGGGGCGCTTCTTCGATTGCCCGCTCGCCTGCGCCGAGGATGTTCTGGAGGTAGCTTCCCTCGCGCGCTGCAAGCTGGCTGTCGATCTTGTCCCGCTTGAGCCGGAGTGAGCCTTCCTCGATGCGCTGTTTACGCTCCTCCTCCTCCGTCAGGAGTTGCTGCGCGCGCTGGCGCGCGGCTTGGCGTTGCAACGCAGCCTGCTGGCCCGCCTGCATCGCGGCGATGATGCGACCGATCCCAAGATCGCTCACGCCGTCCCGCCGAAGCCGCCCTGGCCCTGCAAGTATGCGATGAGCTCACCAAGGCCGCTGAGCCCGGACCCGAGCCCGCTTGTTCCGGTCTGCTGGCCCTGCATCGGCGCCGGTGGTGTCAAGAGCGCGAGCAGGGACTGGATGTTGGGAGGCATGGTCCCCGTCCGCGCCTCCGCCATGCTCGTGGTCCCGCGCGTAGTGGTCCGCCCACGCTGGCCTTTGCCGAAGACCTCGCTGATCGCCGTGGCGAGCTGGAGGTCCTGGTTTTGCAGCTCCCGCTCCGTGAGTGGCGCCTGCGCCCTGAACTTGGCGATGTCTGCCGCGCGCCCCCGCGCCACCGGAGAGCCGGTGAGGTAGGTCTCGGCGGACACGCCCCGCCTCGCCGCGAGGTTGCGGAGCCCCGCCTCGGCCGGTGCGTAGGATTCGTTGATCCCCCGGATTCCAGTCTCGACGTAGCCGGCCGGGAGCGTGGCTCCGGGGCCGGCCGTGCGGCGTTCCAGGGTGCCGCGCACCTGGCCCACCAGCGGAGCGAATTCGGGGGTGATGTAGGGAGCGATGTCGGAGAGACTTTCCCCGAACGTGGTCCCGGTGCTGGTCCCTGTGCTCGTCGTCGTCTGCGGACCGAACGGGTTGTACCCCTGCGCGGCGAGCCCACCGAGCGCTTGCTGTTGCGCTTGGCCGTACTTCTGGAGGTATTGGTTCCAGAGCGCGGCCTCCTCCTTCTTCTGCTTGTTCTGGGCTCGCTGTTGGAGCAGCCCGCCCACCATTCCCGCCGCGGCCGGGATCGCTGCCGCTACCGGCATCTCATTCCTCCTTCACGGAGGTCGTCGTGACCAATGGTAGCACGTAGAACTTCGCAGGCAAGGATTGAGCCCCGGTCCACTGCGCGATCTTCTGCGTCACGGGCCGGTCATCCATGATCGCGGATGCGAGATGAGTCACCCCGGCCGAGCGCGCGGCGTGAGTGAGCTGCTTCCAGAGGCGTCGCAGGAGGACCGGATGGTTGCGATGATCCTCGCGGACCCACAGCGGCTCCGCGTGAGCGACAGCCGTCAGGCACCAGGCCGCTACCACGTCGCCCTCGTCGTTGATCGCGGCGAACACGCGCGCCTCCCGTGGGATCGCATACGGCGCCGTGGCCTCGGGCGGGACACGGCAGAGCTCCGATGCCTCGAGCTCGCGGTAGATCACTGCCGGCTCACGTAGACCGCCCACATGCGCGGGGAGAAGGGATTCCCCGCCGTGATGTTCACGTTCCCCACGGCGTCATGCTGAACCATCGCCCGGATGTAGTCTCCCGCGGCAAAAAGCTCGTAGGACACCACTCCCAGGTCGAAGGCGACCCCGCCGGGGACGCTGATCTGCGCGGCCAAGGCCAGGTTGGCGTTGGCCTCGAGGACCAGCGAGCGGTAGGTCCCGGTCGCGTCCGCGGCAAAGCGCACACGCGCGCCGATGAGGTAACGCCCCGGGGTCTGAAAGACGATCTTGGTGGGGTCCGCAACGTCCCACATCGCACCCGTGTCCACTCGTTCCGTGTCGAAGCTGATGGCGGTATTCGTGGCCGTGACAATGCTCTGGTTCGTCGACCGGCGCACGTCCGCCGACACCACGAAGATGTCGAGCGGATCTTGGACGCTCACACGTTCCGGAAGGCGCGCTGGCTCCGGGCGCATCTGGGGCGCGGGCGGGGTCGAGAGCGTCCGCTCCGCGATGCGCAGGCGCGAGTCCAGCTCCACTAGCGCGGCCTGGACGTTCAGCGCTGCGTCGGGCGGGACGATCACGATGCCTCACCCACTGGCCACACCTGCACCATCGGCCCCTCGGTCCGGTTCCCGCTCCCAGGCGCGCGGACCCGCACCGCGTAGGGCTCGAATCCCAGGGCTCCGGCCCCGTCAGGGTTGGTGGTCCGGAACGCGAGGCGCGGCCTTCGGGCCTTGGTCCCCCGAGGCATCGTGAGCCGGTACAGCGACCGCTTGTTCGGCATGACCACGAGCGGGAGCGTGGCCTTGAGCGTGTCGTCCAGGTAGACCAGGAGCTCGAGGTCCACCGGGGAGATGGCGTCAAGCTCCACCTCCTGAATCCATTGGATTTCCGCCGGGCCAACGATGATCGCGCCCGTGTCCACGGCCATGACGTGCTGCGGAAGCGAGCGGTACGAGAGGTTGAACGCCTGGAGGACGAAGCGGAAGAAGTTCCCGGTGAGGCGCACCTGGGCGCGGGTGAACCGGCCCGCGGCGGTCGTGTTCGCGCGGGCGATGTTCTGCCCTGGAGTGCTGAGCGAGTACGAGGCGGCGGCCATGCTCGCACCGTCGAGGTAGAGATCGACGGTAGCGATTCCGCCCCCGGTGTCCATGTGGAACTGGAGATCGAACGGGTCTTTCCTGCCCAAGGGCATCCCGCCATCGTCGACCCCGGACCAGAGCACCACGGGGATGTCGAGCCCCGCATCCTGAACCCCCTCCTCGAGGGTCCAGACGTTGCCGGCGCTGTCGCCCGCGAGCAACGCCCCATCCGGCTCGCGATGGATCGAGCGCAGCGCCGCCTGCGGGTAGGTGGTCCGAGCCCACTTCCCGGACCCGTACCGCCAGACCGCACTCGTACTCGACATGGACGCACCCTCGGGAGCGAGCATGTAGAGCACATGGTTGTCGATGGCCATGCGGAAGCGCCCAGACGTGAGGTTGAGCGCCTGCACGCCATGCCGGTCCTGGCCGCGCCAGAGCAGCCCCGTCTGTCCCTGGCTCAGCGGGACGAGCGCCACCCCGCTGAGTTGCATGAGCCCGTCCGGGGCGCGGTAGATCAAGAGGTTCCCATCCGTGACCACGGCCGCGTCGAGAGGCGCGTTTGCGACGTTCAGCGGTGTGGCGAAGAGGTCTACCTGGGTCCGGTCGTCGGATTCGTCCCCGCTCCCCGAGACGATGATCACGTCCGATGCCATCCCGACCACGAGCCCGGCCTGGGTCTTGACCATCCACAGCGGCGAGCCCCAGCGACGCAGGTCGATGGAGTGGTAGACCGAAAAGGTGGACGGCACGCCTTGCAGCGACGGGTAGAGCCACCCCTCGGCCGTGAGCGCGAACATGCGATTCGCGTAGGGACCCTCCACGGCCACGATGTTGTCGGGCGGGACGACCGAGCCCGGCTCCAGCGGCTCGTTGTCGATGAGCGCGTCCACCTCCGACTTGATCACGTCGATGGTGACATTGAGGTTTGGCGTCTCGTCCGGTGGCCAGGCAAATTCCGTCTGCGCCACCGGGCCGCGCTCGTTCGCGGTGTCGAAGTTGGCCCCGCCCTCACGCCGTGGAAAGTCCTCGAGGCGGATGCGCTGCTGCGGCCCCGGGTTCGTGATGGCAACGAAACGGTAGTATGTGTCGAGGAAGCCCCCGTAGAGGTAGATCCAGATCCCGTTGACCTGGGGGTCGAGACCGGAGATGGATGCCGCCGGGATCGTGATTTGGAGACCCTGCTGATTGAGGGTGATCGGATCGGACGCGGGCGATGGCGGCGACAATTCCTTGTAGACGCCGTTGTCGCGCACGCCGCGCCATAGGCATTGGAATGTCCCCGTCAGCGCGCGGTTGCCCCCGCCGAAGTAGACGGCTGAGTCGAAGCGGACTTTTTCCGTCGTCCCGGTGATCGACTTCATCACGACCTTGAATCCGCGCACCGTGGCCCAGGTCCGGCCCGCGGTCCCGCCCACGCGGTTGAACTGGCCGCGCGTGACCGAGAAGTGCGTCCAGGCCGGGGACGCGGACTGCGCGTCCTTGCGCTCGCGGGACCGCGGGCCGGCAAATCGGCCGAGCCGCTTGAGAACTTCGCTCACCTGCTGCGGGCTCTTCACCTCCGTGACGTCCTCGGGGGCGAGCGTGGACTGCTGCTTGCTTACGGCCGAGGCGTAGGCGGCGGCGGTGTAGGCGGCAGCCTCCTTGACGTCGACCGTCCCGTGGACCTTGAAGTCGAAGTAGTAGTAGTCATCCCGGAACGCGTCGGACGTGGTGTTGAGCCCGAACATGACGGTAATGCTTTCCAGCTTCTCGGGCGCTTCGACCCACACGTACATGTCGAAGAGGTCCGTTGCCGTGCCCGCATTGCCGGCGATGGTTCGGAAGTCCTGATCGGATGCGAACGTCTTGCCCGCGGCAGCACGGCCGGTTCCCGGAGCCGGAGTGAGCTCGAGGGCCCCGTTGGCCGTGCCATCGTATCCGGCCGCGAATGCGCCCGTGCCTTCGTTCACGACGAAAGCGGGGCTCTCGGCAGAGTCGAAGCTCGCAGCCGTGGCCGATAGCGCAGCGAGCGCGGCGAGGGTGGGCTTTTTGTCGGGGGCCGGGATGCCCCAATTGTTCAGCGTCACCCCGTCGTGCTTTTTCTTGACCTTCCCCCGGGCGATGAACGCCTGGTAGGAGTCCGAGCCGATGGCCAGGTCTCCGGACCCGTCGAAGGTCGCCCCGGCTGCCATGCCATCGACGTAGAGCTTGTCCCCTGCGCCGATGAACCGTCGCGTCCCAGGCGTCCCCTCGAAGCCGGCCAGCTCGAGCGTACGCAGCGTGTGGATGTCGGCGTCGGGCAGGCCCGAGTAGAGCTTGCTCGATCCGCGCCGCAGGGCCAGGGCTCCAATCTCGTCCAACACGAGATTGTCCGCACGCAGCAGCGCGCCCTCGGGGGCGTTGAGGGCGTCCGCATCGGGCATCCAGCCCAAGACCCCGGGCCGGCGGAAGAGGTTACTCGCGACCACGGTTCTAGCTCAGCTTCCCGAGGTCCTGGACCCCCGCGCTGTCCGTGTTCGAGCCCGTCCCCAGCGGGGTCGTGGAGTCGGCCTTGTACAGCGTCAACGTGGTGGCATCCTCCTTGCGCCGGAAGAAGAAGCGCTGGAAGAGCGCTTGCAGCTTGGTGAGCGGGCTCGAGGCCGCCGTGGGGATTGCCGCGGCCTCGGCGTAGGCGGCGTTGGCCCAGACGTCCTCGGTCCGCGTGATCAGGAACACGGAGCCGTTCGCTGGGTTCGCCACCCAGCCGCGATTCACGGTCGCCACCTTGCTCCCACCGTCGTAGCTCAGGATCGTGCGCGACTGCCCAGCGCCCGTGCCGGAGATGATCGAGATGGTGGCCCCGGCGTAAAACTCGCTCGTGGCCGAGGCCGAGGCATCGAGCGTGATGGTGGACGCACCGCCACCCGTGGCCGTGGATCGCCGGACGACGTGCGATGCCAGCACTCCCGTCAGGTCTCCCGCCGCGGTCGCTCCCGAGGCCAGCGTCACCGCCTGTTCCGTGGTCCCGATCTGCGAGGCGTCGATGTCGAGTTTCCCGAGGCGCTGCTTGGTCTCGATGTGGATGATGGTGTCTCGCCAGGCGGGCCCGTCCGCGTCCACCAGGTACACCTGGATGTCGGTCGCGCTCATCTCCGCGGCGGTGAGGGTGAGGGTGTAGAGGGGGCTCGTACCTACCCGCGTCGGGAGCGTGCCGATGTTCGTAGGCGTCCCGCCGTCCTTGACCACGAGCACGTCGCCGGCGATCCAGGGGACGGCCGCGTTGAAGAAGCGGTTGCTGTTCGTGCCCGAGGGGACGAGCGCCGTGAAGTAGAACGTGCTCGCAACCCCGTACTTGCCCTGCTTCTCGTGTATCTGCACGTTCGGCGCCTCCTCGGCCGTCGCTTCGGTCGTGAAGCTGCGTTCGGAGCCCACCGCCGTCAGGGTCCCGCCGCTCCATCTTACCTCAGCGCGGAAAAAGTAGGGTGTGCTCGCGGAAAGCCCCGTGATCGGGGTCGATACCTGGTGTGGGCTCGAATCGCTCAACCCCAAGGCGGTCCATGCGGTTGCGCTCGCATATGGAGCGCCCGAATCCACGTCGTAGGCGAAGCGGTAATCCACGTCGCTGATCCCCGCCGGGTTGACGGTCGCGTTGAGCGTAGCGCCATTCGGTCCCACGTTGCTCGCCGGATCGGTCACGACCGATGGAGCGTCCGCGAGCGTGGTGAAGGTCCCGATGGTCCCGAAGTTGTCGGTTCCATTGTTCGTGGCCCTGGTGACGCGGAGCCGGTATTCGTAGGTCGTGCTCCCATCGAGGCCGGAGACGGTTACGGTGCGCGTCTGGATTCCGTAGCCCGAGTAGTTCTGCGAGACGGATTCGATCCAGGTGCTGGCCCCCAACTTGCGGTACTGAAACCGCGCGGTTGCCGTCGATTCGTCCGTGTTCGGGAAAAAGCTCTGCGAGAGCTGCGCCGCGGCAGCCGTGATGCTGCCCGAAGATGGGGCGCCCGAGAATGTCAGCGAAACGGCGTCGGTCTTGAACGCGAGGTTCCCGCCCACGTGCGTCGCCACGAACACGAGCGCCTCACCTTCCGTGTACTCGTGAAGCGCCCCGTGTGCGCGGAAGCTGTGCGTCTTGTCGGCCATGAGCTGGGCATCGACACCGAAGCCGGAATAGCTGGCCCCCGGGACCCATTCGTAGTTCTCGCTCCAGCCCGCGCCGGAGATCAGGCCACCGAAGAAACCGAAGGAGCCATCCGACAGCAACGTCGGGCCGCCCAGGTCGTAGGGCGGTACCGATACTCCGACCTCGTAGTCGAAGCCCTCGCGGTAGATGCGGTCTTTCGCGGGGTCAAAGGCGCCGGACCCGGTGGCTTGGCCTTGGAACGTCACCAGTTCCGTGTGCCCGCCCTGGCTCACGGTGCCATGCAGGGCGCCGATGGTGTTGATGGACACGTTACCTCGGCCGGAGGACGAGCACCTTGATGGTCCCCGAAGCCAGGTCGATGGCCGCAGCCGTGGGGTTGCTCAGCGTCACCCGAACCGTGTTCCCGGAATCCACGTCCGCGCTCAGCACCAAACCGCCGAGGGCGAGGCTGAACGAGCGCAGCACGAAGTCCCCGAGCGCGGCGCCAGTGGCAGTGATCGTGGTCGAGACGGATTGACCCGCTGGCACCGAGCCCGGGTCCCAGGTCGCGGTCTCGGCCTCCGTGGGCGCGCCGTCGAGCCCGAAGGTGGAGATGTTGATCTGGTGCCCCTGTAGCAGCCCCCCGCCTGGGTTCGTGACCTGGCCGAGACCCGTCCCGAGGTTCAGGTCCTGCCCCAGCGCCGTGTCATAGACCAGAGTCATGCTGTCCTCCTCAGAGCCGGAATGGTCGCGTCGGTCCGTAGTTGGACGGGGGGCGCCCCATCGGGGGCGGCATCCGGCCGCGAGAGCCCCCGCCCATCATCACCACGCGCGCACGGTTCGTTTCCGTCGCGCGCTTGCCGAGACGCTGAACGCCGAGCTCGAAGCGAGCACGGTAGTGTTCGGCCAGCTTCCCATCTTCCCCCGGGCCATCCTTGGAGTACGCTCTGTGCAACCCCCACCACTCCACGTAACGGACGAAGCGATCCGGGATCTCGAAGTCGTACTGATCCAGCGGCCGACCGAGCCGGTAGTACTCGAGGCGCGTCGTGTCGTCGTCGCTGCGGCGGCGCCGGGGGAAGCCCCACGGTCCCCGGGCGGGGAAGTCGTCGGCTGCCGAGCGCAGAATCCCGGTATCGCCGATGAAGTCCGGCGAGGGCGCGCCGTCGTAGAGCACCGCCAGGTCCGCCACCGTGAGCCGACGATGGTAGAGCCGGACATCATCAATGCGCCCAGAGTGGTAGAACTCATTGCCGGTGAAGTTGGTGCGGCCGACAGAGAACGCACCAGTTCCAACCTTCGGCGGGCTCGTGATCGCTGAAGCCAGAGCTTCCACGGTGTTGACGATGATGAATGCTTGGCGCGTCACCGCATCGAAGCCGCAGGCGATCCGGTACCAGACTCCAGTCGACGGCGCGCCGAAGGCGCTCGCTACCAGGGCCGATGCGGCGCCGCTCTCGCGCTTCAGGAACCACGCAAACCGATTCTGTACGACGCTGTATGAGAGGTAGTACTCGTAGTCTCCTGCGGCGGTCCCGGTCTTACCCAAGAGACGCCGATCGGTCGAAAGGTCGTCCAGGTATACCCAAACCACGAAGGTGAAGGATTGGTCCCCCGGGGCCAAGTTGCCAGCCTGGGCAAGCGTCAGGTACCGCGAGGAGGCTGACACGAACCCGGCCGCGTCCACGAACTGCCCCGCCTCCTGCGTGACCCCGTTTACGCTTTCCAGATCGTTCCCGCCCACCCGATCCCGCCTCACCGACCCCGTGGCTTCCTCCATGGGCCACCACGCCACGAGGTCATCCGTGACCTCGCGCAGCAAGCCGAACTTCCCGATGATGGTCGGCTCAGTGACCACTCCGGGCTGAGGCACACGCCGCAGGGAGAAGAGCCCATCCTGCCCCACCGTGTACTCGTAAGGCATCCCGCGCTCGGTCTCGTAGACCTCGTTCCCCATGCCGACGACGGTGCGGTGACTTTCCGGGTCCAGCTTCTCCCAGTTGTGCGTCACACGATCTATGGACACGAGGTCATCCGGCAGCGGCACCGTCTGGCGCAACTCGGTTGAGCCCGCGAACTCGGCCTCGAACGGAGCCGAGTAGTTGGACGGTCCCTCGGCGGATGCGCTGGCGAACTCCCGTTCCCACTCAGCCGAGAAGTTGGATCGGGCCAGGATGGGGAAGTCCTCCCCGATCATGAACTCTTCCTCGAACTTCCCGGAGTGGTTCCCCGGCAGAGGTTCGAGCATCGCCATGTCGAAGATGGCGAGGGTACGCCTGCACAGGCGGTCGTAACCGTCCTGAAGATAGGCCGCGACCTCGGCGCGGGACCACACCGTCCCGTCTTCGTCGTCCAGCTTGCGCAGAACGGCATCGGTCGCCTGCTTGAGCGTGATCATCGCCGCTTGCCTACGATGGCCACGCGGTCCCGCGACTGGCGCTTGTCCTTTAGGTCCCCGAGCGAGCGCTCCAGCTCCGAGTACCTCACCCAGCGCTCTGCGGCCTTCGCGGCCTCTTTCCGCTGGGCGTAGAACTCGTAGAGCATGTACTCCTCGAGGGCGTCGTCTCCGTCCGGGGGAAGGTCGGGAGCGAAGCTCGTATTGCTCAGCGAGGCGTGAGGGTGCAGCCCGCAGTAGTAGACCTTCAACGCCGTGGTCGCGTTCCCGGGCTTGGGATGCACCCCCATCCACCAGAGCCCACGCATCCACCACCAGTGAGGCGTATCCGTGACCTTCTCCCACTCGCGGCGTGCGCGCTCATCAAGCGCCGCTGGCGTCACGGGATCGAGCCAGATCCCCAGCGCCGGATTCCAGACCGACACGACGCGGAGCGCTTCCTCGGGGATCTGCCCGCGCAGGTCGTTGTAGACCGCACCCTCACGGAGCCGGAGCATGACCTGGCGCTCGAAAAAGTCCGTCGCCTCCGACACCTCGTCCAGGGCATCGTTGTACGCGGCGAGCATGTCCGCGTCGCTGAAGAACGTGGCAGAATCCGGGCGAAGCCTCGCCCTGACGCGCTCCATCGTCTCCGCGAGCGTGGTCATGTCCTACCCGACAACCTCGCGCCAAGGGACCGCGCCGTCGTAGATCCGCACCTCCTCCACGATCTCGGGGGCGCGCAGCGTTCCGTCTGGAAGCGTCGTCGGCTGCTCGTCCCCGTAGGGCTCGAGGCCGTCGTAGTCGCCCACCCCACGGTCCACGTTGTACCGCACCAGGTTGTAGGGGTAGCGGCGCAGCCGCACGCTCCCATCGCCCAGCTTCTCGCGCACGTAGATGTGCGTCACGCGCTTTCCGTCCGCATCGTACCGATTCCCGTCCGCCATCACGCCGCTCCTTTTGAGTCGAGCAGAAACCCAAGACCGCCCTTGGCCTCGAGGTGCGCCCGGTATGTCTCCTCCGTCACCGCTTCCGGACTGGCCAGGTGGCCGCAGAGCAGCCCGGTATCAACGTAGAGCTGGAACCCCGCATCCTTCGCCTTCAGTGCGAAGTCGAAGTCCTCGCCGTACCGGCCCCACCGGAACCACTGTGGCGGGTCCTTCGGCGCGTGCTTTTGGACGTCGGGGAGCGCCATCATGGCGCGGAGCATCCGCGTCGACGTGTAGCAGCATCCGAAGCCGGCCGAGTCCATCGGCGCCAAGACGTCTGGCGGGTACTCGACGCACGGGACGAACGATTCCAGGCGCCGATTGAAGCTGTAGATCTGCGGCAGATACGGCTCGGCGCGGCTGAAGTAGATCCCCGACACGTAATCCAGGCCGTGCTTGACCAGACGCGTGATCGCCTGCGCGGGAAGCACCACGTCATCATCCGCCCACATCAGGCCGTCCACGTCTTCGGCCTTGACCGCGGCTTGGGCCGCGAGGTTCCTCGCCGCCGAGTAGTTGAGCCGGTCAGTAGACGCATCTCCGGCGAACTCGATCCCGTTCGAGGCCGCGTGCATGATCGCCACTCGGAGCGAGCGCGCGGCCTCAGGGATCGTAAATCCATAGGTCGGGGAGCTGAGGACGATCTTCACTCGCGGGACTCCCGGATCACCCAGGCGACGAATGCAAGCCGGCCCGTCTCCCCCGCGACGGTCCACAGCGACCAGAGGTAGCGGAGCATGCGCAGGCTGTACCACTCGAGGCCGCGAGGCATGCTCGGGGAGTACCGAGAGGAGCCGCACGGGCAGATGATGCCCGGGTGCGGGCTGGACGGACTGAAGGCCACCAGCTCCTCGGCGCGGGTCAGGACGCGGCCGCAGTGCCAGCAGCGATAAAACTGGTACGGGCTCGAGCTCGCGGGAGTGGTGCCGACGAACGGCTGCGAGGGCATCGGCGCCACGTTCGCGGCTCCAAAGCCGGAGACATGGTCTTTCATGGCCCCCTATCTTACGCCGCTTGGCCCCCGGGGAGGAGCCCCCCCACCGCCCCGGGGGCCGAAGCTCTAGAGGTTCTTCAGGAAGACCTTTTTCAGCGCCGCCACCGGCGTCGTCGCCGTGGCCACCGCCTCACCGGCGAAGACGAACCCGGTCTTGCCGTCCGAAGCGGCCGAGCGGGCCAGGTGGTAGGCCGCGTTCACGGGGACGAGGATCTCCCCCGCCACGATGGCGACCGACGTGTTGTTGGTCACCAGCGCGGAAGCACAGAAGTTGTGGACCTGGGCCTTGCCGTACTGGCTATCCGTCAGCGACTCGACGAGAATGCCCATGAACAGGCTCAGCGCGTTCGTGGTGGGCTGACTCACGCGCACGCCGTCCGGACTCGAGGTGGACCACTCCAGGGCCGAGCCGACCGCGATTGTGCCGCCCGAGATGTTGCGCACGATGGTGAAGATCTTGTCGGACTCCTCTCTCTGCAAGCGGTTGATGATCACGTCACACCTTCCTTTGCGCCGGTCTGTCGCCGGCGTTGTACAGTCCGTTTACGCGGCGATGGTGAGGTCGATGTCCATCAGCAGGCCCTGCTTGTCCCGCCTCGAGGTCCAGTGCGCGCCGTACCACTGCACGAGCGAGACCTCGCCGGCGCCGTTCTCCGGCCGCACGAACTCGCCCGGCGTGAAGTTGGCGCCGCTGTAGACGGTGACCCCGCAGAACTTCGAGGTCATCGCATACAGCGTTCCCTTCGTGACCGAGGTCGATCCGGTCTTGGCGTCCGGGATGTAGCGGTCCCACACGTAGGGAGCGCCGTTGAGGTAGAGGTGCTGGAACGGGAAGTCGGCGCGCTTGTAGTCGTTGAACCGGTTGAGGGTGAACAGCGCGCGCTTGATGACCTCGTGCGAGCCCATGTCGGACACGAACAGGTCGGGGCCGCCACCAGCACCCTGGGAGCACAGGTTGATGAGGTGATCGAGCTCGCCCAGCAGCCCGGAGTAGGTGGTCGCCGCCGAGTCGACGACCTGGTTCCGCCAGAACGCGTTGTCCGCCACCGTGGGGTCGATGGCGCCGACCGTGCCGCCGGTGCTCGGCACCGCCTTGATGAGCAGCCCCAGCGGGTCGATGAAGCTCGATCCGTTGACGGGCGACACGCGCGGAGAGGCGATGGACGTGGTGTCGATCATCCCCTGGCCCTGAGCAAGGGCGCGGGTGAAGAACTCCTGGGCCCCGGACATGGCCTGCTGAGTGCGGGACGCGAGCAGGGACACGATCTGCTCCTTGCCCTTGTTGCGCGCCTTCTCGATGTCCGCGATGACGATTCGGGTGGCGTACTGCCGCCAGTCGTAGAAGGCATCCGTGATGCCGTCCGTGGGTGTCGTCTCGACGGGGCCGAGGCCGGCGAACGAATCGCCGAGCGTCTGCTCCGTCATGATCGGGACGCGCAGACGATCCCCGAGCGAGTCGACTGTCTCCCAGGTGCCGTTGTCCTTGTACGTGAAGTAGAGCGCGTTCGCGCTCGTGATCGCGTCGGTGAGCTTGTTCCTAACCTTATCCAGCGTCAGGGCGAGGAGGGAGTTGTAGACCCTCGTCAGCGTGGTGGGAAGCGCCATTGCCGTTGCCGCTCCTATGCGTGGATGCGACGAGCCAACGTTGCGGAGGCTTCAGGTCTACCGTCTGTCGGGTCTTCCTCCTGCGGGTGCCCGAGACGGTCGACGTGGCGCGCTTCGTGTGTCGTCCCGCTTCGGCCGGGCTCTGTCCGCGCCAATCAGCGCTTCCGTGTGGCCCGAACCGCCGCCGGGACGGTTTCCAGCGGCTACGACTGAGGCCATGCTACCATACGACGCAAGGGGGAGCAAGCGGCGGTAGGGGCCGCACGTCTCGCCAGCGGGTAAGGCCCCCTCCCCCTACGTTCTCCCCGACAGTTCTGACCACGCCTCGTTCGCCGCGATCCGCAGCGCGGTCTTCAGGTCCTTGGCGTCGTCTACCTTGCTCTTGGGCTTCACCGCCGCGCGGCTCCCGACGCCGTGCCGGGGCTCGGCCTCTTCGGTGTTGCGCCTCGTCCGCTCCGCGAGCCGGGCCGAGGTCTTGCTCTTCCCCTGCCTGGCCAGGGTGACCTCGAGAAGCATCTCCATGTACGCCTCGCGGTTCGTCTCCGGCCCGGGGCCCATCCCCTTTTGCAGCAGCTCCTGGCCGAGCGCCACCATGCCGCGCTCGACGTCATCGGTGATCTCCTGGCGGTGTGCACGGGTAAAGGCGCTGGTCGCGGTGACCACTTCCGCCGCCGCTTGGCGCTGGATCAGGTTCGCCGCGGCCTGCTTGAGCGGCGCCACCGCCGATTCGGTCTTGATGTCCGCCACTTTCTCGATGAGCCCCAGAACGGCGTCCGCGTGCTCCTCCCCGAAGAGGCGCACCACTTCCGCCTTCGCCGCGGCGCGGGCTTTGTCTACCGCCGGCTCTTCGCTAGCGGCGGGCTTCGTGATCATGAGCCCACGGCCGGCCGCGAGCATGGCGAGGGTCTCGTCCGGGCTGTCTTGCAGGCCCTTGATGATCCGGTTATACGCCGCGAGCTTCATGGTCTTCTGCGTGTACGCGCGCAGGAGCGACTTCTGGAGCTTCGCCACCGCAGGGTTGGCCTTGATGGCTTCGCGGTCCTCGTCCGTCAGGCTCTCGATCAGTTCCGGGCTGAGGTCTTCCGGCTCCTCCTCGGGTTCGTCCTCGTCCTCGTCTTCGTCCGCCTCCGCGGTTTCCGGTGCGTCCTCGTCGTCTCCCGCTTCCTCGGATACGACGCCGCCGGCTTCGGCCTCGATCTCGTCGGCCGCGCTGTCGAGGGAGTCTGCGGCCTCGAACTCCTTGGGGTCCACCTCATCCGCAGCCTCGGCTACCGCCTTGACGATGGCCGAGCGGACGTCCGTCTTGATTTCTTCCGCCATACCTTACTTCTTCGCCTTCCCCGCGGCCACGGCGCCGAAGTAGCCGCGCTGCTTTTTGGTCAGCGCCTTGCCCTGGGCCTTGCCCTCGTGGAGCATGAGCTTCGCCTTCTCCGACGTGAGCCCACGCTTCTTCTTGCGCTTCTTCTTGCGCATCGGCGCCTCGTCCTTGAACGCGCCCTTCTTGGCCATCTCCATCATGTGCCCGGCCAGCTTCTCACCCTTCATTCGCGCACCTCCTTTACGGTGCCACGGTCAAGAACACGCCCTCGTACTCGATGACGTGATCCCCGCCTGTGGCGCTCATGGTTGCGCCGCTGTTGTTGATGACGATGAGGCCCCATTTGTCGGGCAACGAGCCGCTGAAGGCCGAGGCCACGCTGAACAGCCCCCCGATGACGCCCGTGCCTGCGTTCATCTGCACCGAGCCGAGATACTTGCTGTTGCGCCTGTTGGCTGCGGTGAAGGCCGCGTCGCTCCCTGTCGCCCCGTCCGTGTAGGTCGTGTCCCCGAGGGCCGCGTAGATGTAGATGTCCACGAGCCCGGTCCCGCTGGTCTGGCCATTGGTCTTGAAGCGGATGAGGCTGTCCAGGAACTTGTTCGACGTGTTGTCGATGACGGTGGACTCTCGGCCTGAGCCGTTGGCGAGCGAGGTCAGGGTGATGGTGATGGTCGTCTTCGAGCCGTAGGCGTTCTTCACGTCGCCTTGCGCGGCCCACAGTGAAGCCGGCAGGAGGAGCGCGAGCGCGAGCGGAAGCCATCGTGTCTTACGGATCATTTGCCCACTCCCATCAAAAGGCGGTTGAGTAGCTCGGCGGCGGCTGCGGCAGCGACCCTGGACGCCCGGAATGCTCTCCGCTCAAAAAGCCGTATCCCCTCCACTGGTATCGCTCCGGTGATAGTGCCTTCGTTCGATTGGCCGGAATAGTCGGAGACTGCCCCTCTCCCGTTGTGCCCAATGCGCCAGAGCCCCTGACAGCCGCGCGGCGGCGAAAGCGGGTTCTGTTGCCATTCCAACAACTCTGCCCGCGTCAGCGAAACGCCGGGAGAGAAGAAGGCCAAGACTATTGATCCGAGATGGGCCGAGCTGAACCCACCATCGTTGCCGACCGCTAAAGGATCAGCGGCATCTGCATCAGGAGTGGCGATGTCGGTTTGCGTGTCGTAGGTGACTTCGGACAGGGGGCTCAACAAATCGGATGATACGTATATGTGGGCTTCATTCCCGGCGCCCCCCGCGTGGTCCACAGTGGTCGCAAGAAACTGCCACCGCCCGACCTTGAGGGGTGCGTTGTTGGATCTGTATCTTAGACTCGTTGCCCCGGTGTGGTCCATGACGAGGTTCCCGTTAGCGGCGTTACTCTGGTACAGGAACCATCCGGTCGTTGCGGTGCCCTTCCCCATAAGGGCAGGGAACGTTGCAGAAAAAGAATCTGTCTTCGCAATCATTCCAAACGAATATACTGTTTGATTGTCAAAGGCGGTGGGCGATGCGCAGTCTACTCTGTCGGATGCTACTGTCCCGAACTTCAGGGCTCCGGCATCAGTCTGCCAGGTCTTGCCAAATGTTCCTCCCGCAGGCGTGATCGTCTGCTCATCCAGCGCGATCATGGCGGAGCCACAGTCCGCCGTTCCTGCGCTGGATGGGTAGTCGGGGTCGCTGGCCGCTGATGTGGCTTCGGTGGCGATCCTGCTCTCACCCCGTGCCCCCATGCTCGTCGCGGCCGTGCCGGTGTTCGCCGTGCTCGTCGTGGTAGACCCGCCGTAGGCTACGTAGTCGGCATCCGCACCATAGCCTGTGTTGTTCGACTCGCACGCGGACGCGCGGATGAACAAGTGCGCTACGCTGACCCCGGTGGCGTCCGTCATCGACCCTACGTTGGCGGCGTCGTTTTGGATACCGTTCTTGCCCGGGGCCATCGAGACGTCGTTGCCGCTGATCGTGAACTCGTCGCACGTCAGGGCCTTCCGCGGGTCGGTGGCCACGTCCAAGAGCGTGACCGTGATGTTGGCGCCGGAGGTGAGTTGCGTAGCGGCCCGCGTCCACCAGACCGCCACGCATGCCCCGTTGTTGATCGTGCTCGACTGCATGTTGCAGAATTCGATGGCCTCGATCCAGACGTTTCCGGCCGCGTCCACGACGCTGACGATCTCGCCGCTGTCGCCGTTTGTCGTGCCCGCCCCGCCCTCGTCCGAGGCGATGACGCAGATCCCCACGTTGCCCGCTTCGAGTGTGGCGGAGGTGGCCACGACGAGGCTCGTGTCCTGGGTGGTGTCGTTGCCCACCGCGAACGTACCGATGCGGGTCCACGTCGCCCAAGCCGGAGCGGCGAGGAGGCACAGCGCGACGGCGAGGAGCAGCTTACGCATCAGCCCCGCAGCGCCTTGGCCACGTCGCCCGGCGTGATGACCGTCCCGGCGCCGAAGAGGAACTCCCCCCGCGAGCAGGGCCGGGTGGCAAGCGCGGTCAGGTTCGTGCGCGTCGGCCCGCCGAGCGGGAAGATGGCCCCGAGGATCTGGCGCACCGTCGCGTCGCCCAAATCCACCGTCCCGAACTGCGTCAGGATGGAGAGCCGCTGGAGCTGTTCCGTGACAAGGGCTCCAAACTCCGTGGCGTCGAATTCGTTGACGACCTTCTGCGATGGGACTTCGCCGCGGTTGATCGTGAACGTCGGCGCCGCCACCCTCACTTCGTTGAGCAGCGCGGCCACGAGCACGTCGTTGCCGTCCGTGACGTATGGCGCGTAGCCGATGCCTACCGGGTCCGTCAGGATCTCGGTTTGCAGGGCCGGATAGTCGATTGGCATGATCCCTCCTCAATAGATCGCGTAGGCCAGGCGGCCCGAAAGCTGCGTAGCCGCGCTGGTCACGATGCATACGCTGTCCCCGGTCGCGTTTGTTTGGTTCACCGCGCCCAGGCCCGAGCCCTGGGTCACGCCGGAGTTGGCCGCGAAGTTCCATCCGGTCGCGGCCGTGGTCCCGCCGCTCATGCCCGTTGTGCCTGTACCGCACGTCGCACCCGTGCCAGAGATGAGAGCGACGTTGTTGGCTGCGGCCGTGACCAGGTTGAGCGAGCAGATGCGGACATGGCGCCCGGAGACGCCCGTCACGATCAGCGTGGTCGTGGCCGTGGAGACGTTGACGTTGGCGAAGCTGTCGCAGACCGCGAAGCCGGTCACGAAACCGCCCGTCGCCCCCGAGGTCAGCCCGCCCACGAAGTCCGCTCGGGCGGGAGGCGCCGCACCCGTGGCGCCCGAGGTGTCCGGCCGCATGTTGAGGGAAGCAGCCGTGGGCTGTTGCACCTCCGCTCCGTCCGCAGATGTACCCGGCAGGCGGTCCCAGGTCGAACCGTCCCAGACCATCGCGAAAGCCCCGATCAGGGGAGCAGTCGGGTTGGCCTGGTTGTCGGCCAGCGCGGCGGCCGCGGTCGGAGCCACGCCGTTCCACAGAGCGAGGTTGAACGGCTCGTTGTCCGGGAAGCTCGCGATCGCGCGCGAGTCGTAGAGCGTGCCGCCAGAGGCAAGGTTCACCACGAGGGAACCGTTGCGCAGCGCCCAGGCCCGGACCAGATCGTTGTCCGCGCTCACGTCGGCCGGGGCGGCTGCGCTGGCCTTGGCGCCCAGGAGCAGGGGATTGCCCGTGATCGGAGCATCGTTTGCCTCGACCCCACCCACGCCTTGGGTACCAGCGACGCCACCGGTGACTGTGGTCGTACCAGCCACTTGCGCAAGGTTGACCGACTGGTTCGCGGGCAGCGCCACCGAGTCCGGGGTGACGAGCAGCTTGGTCATCGAGGCGACACCCTGCACCGTGAGGATGTTCCCCGCTGGGCTCCCGGCCGTCCCGGTGCCGACGACCGCAGCATTGAGGTTTGTGGCTGTTGCCTGCGTCACGACTGTCGTCCCGGAATCCACGATCACGTTCAGTGGCCCGGCTCCATCCGTCACAGTCACGGTAGGCATGGTGAGCACGTCTATCTGAAGCTCCCCGGCCGTGTCGGTGGCGACGTCCTGGGTGTTGCCCGAGCCGTCCTTGCCACCGATGCGAACGGGGTTCCCGCTGACCGCTGCCCCATCGGCCGCGGCACC
>Ga0209342_10001550_pt1 | contig 25823 bp, 41 predicted proteins | sample RifCSP16_2_FD_184023 | JGI IMG/M metagenome (GOLD analysis project Ga0209342, IMG submission 184023) | Soil microbial communities from Rifle, Colorado - Rifle CSP2_sed 16_2 (SPAdes) (version 2) | ecosystem: Environmental > Terrestrial > Deep subsurface > Rock core/Sediment | place: Rifle... | reverse complement strand
CATTTCTTTGTCTGCTCCATAAGATGCTCCGGGGAGTCTTAGCAAACCATCACAACGAAGTATCCATTTGAAATCTAGGTCCAGCCACTCCTGTTCGGGATTCTGATGTTGTAGGTTCCAAAACCAATTGAGATGTGGAACGTATGGGGCGAAGTTATGAAGTCTTAGAATCTCCGCGTATTTAATAGCATTTGCGACTGAGAGTTCAGGAGTTCCTCCTGTCATGAGTGGGCCAGCGATGTATATGTGAGGTGTAAAGTTCATTGAAACCTCGTATGCATACGGCCAGTATATTGTTGGTGTTCCTGGAAACTGTGGCCACAAGGTCATTTTGGAATAAATAGTTGTCTAGCTATTGGATAACGCCAAGGAACATTTTGAAGATTCGTCCCTGTTCCAAGGATCGACCTGACCGACGACCACCTTGCGCCATCTGTTCCTCCTAGCTTGTAGTGAGAATGCATACGACCATCTTCACCTAATTCTTGCTCTACTATGTCACCTTTGAGGTCTAACACCCCTCGTAAATCCTGGATATATCTTAAGACTTCGTCTTGATATTTGTCAGCAAAATGCTGTAGAGCATATTTATCTGAGGTAACAGAGCGTTTACCAGACCGCTTGTCTACCTTATATCTTGGTTGATAACCTTTTGTCTTGTACAAGAGAGCTGACATTTGCTTAGGTGAGTTAACATTAAGATGCCATCCCAACGTTTTATCAATAGACCTCTGAAGTTCTTGAACACGGGCTTCTAACTCTGTCTTAGCTATAGCTCTTTTCGCAATATCTATCGCTACACCAAACCATTCCATTCTCAGGGAATTCAAAAAAGAATCCATATAGTGTTCAATGAAGTATTCCCATACGTCCTCTTCGTGGGCTTCCGTTTCCATCTTTTCCGCAACTTCTATCGGTATCATAACATCCATACAGTTGTATGCCCAGAAAGCGTGTTCCCCGTACTCAGGGCGCCACTGTCTTCCGTCGTCTTTATAGTATGGTGTCTCTGTATAGTGAGATGTTACGAAAGCAAGTCCATGTCCAGGTTCATCAAATCTTGGCTTTATAGCTGACCACTCGCTCTTAGCAGCACCAAAGTCTGGATATAAGCAGTGATGGAGTAACATGGTGCAGATGCGAGGAAACCTTGGATAAATCTTAGCAAGCCACATATACATCCAATCAAAGGCTAGGTTGTGGCCTATTTTTTCAATTTTAGAATTCGCTAAGACTGTAGCTAAGAGTTGCCAGATAGCCGCTTCTTCTTCAAGAGTCCAGTAGTTTACCCCTGACTGACGTACAAATGGTATACAAAGAGCTTGGTCTTTACGATAGCCAATACCAAAGCAGGCAATATGACCAGGGCGATTAGCTGTGTACCACGATGTTTCTATGTCAAAAGATATTCGTTTCTGCTCATTACATTCGCGAAGGTAATCTATGACTGTACGAAACGATGGACCTGTTAGAGCCTCACGTTTTGGTGGGCGTATCTCTGGGAAGAGGCTTTGTTCTATTCCTCGTTTTATGTCTATATGAGCAAATACAGGCTCCCACTTGAACATACCACGAAGAATCCAAGCAGGATGGACGGTAGCTAGACATTTTTGCCCTGGGATAATTGTAGAGGGAAGGATGGAGCCTCGCCACTTCTGAATTCCTTTTTTACCAGTAAAGACTTGCAGAGGTTCATTTCCACATAATATGACACAATTTGGCTTAACCTCTTTGAGCTCTCTTGTAACACGTTCGACTTCTTTCTGTAAAATGTAAGGAGGTAAGTCAAAGATAGAAGTACCAACACGAATCGGAAACTCAACGATATTAGTAACGTAAACATCATTAGTCCGAGAAATCTTGTAGGCTCCCAGGGCCGCGTTGAGGCGACGCCCTGCGGCTCCTACAAATGGTATCCCTTGAGCTATCTCCTCGGAAGCAGGGGCCATTCCTACGACAGCGAGTTTTGCGTTTTGTGGGCCACTCGCTTTAACTCGCTTTGTTATGTCGAAGGAGGTGTAGGCCATTATTCACTCGTCTTCCATTGACTCATTCTTCTATTACCTCCTTGGACGTTTCTAGCTCCGTTAATCTTCTTCTAATCTTTTCATAATTTCCCGGATCACCCTCAACGCCGATAAAATATCGTCCAGTGTTGAAAGCCGCAACCAAAGTTGACCCTCCACCACTAAATGGGTCAAAAACAATCTCGTTGACGACAGATGAAGCTTCAATATAGGTTTCGACAAGTTCAACAGGTTTCTCGTTTTCGTGCCAGAGACCTGGTTGTCTAGAGATTCCAAGTCCTTCAGGAGTTGCTCGACTAAGTAGTCGACGGACTCCATCTGGGTCAGGCTTGGCTCCCCAGATGAAAGTCTCGTAGGTAGATAGGAACGTGGAGTAGGGATCGGAGATACTTGGCTGTCCGGTCTTGAACCATATGAGCGGTCTTTGTCGGACATGAAACCCCACCTTTGTTAATTGAGTTATCCACCATTCTAACTCTTGAGCGGGAAAGAAACAGTAGAAATGCGAAGCAGGCTTCATGACTTTAAACAAAAGAGGGAAAACTTCTAACAACATAGGGCGAACATGACCTACTGTATCATCGTAAGATGCGACCCACTTCGATGTCCATTGTGATGAGTGTTCAAAATCAATGGCCCAGGGTGGGTCCATGAAAATTAAGTCCACAGAGTCAGGCTCCATAGTCTTGAGAATATCTCGACAGTCGGCATTATGAATAATACCACTCCCAAAGGTGGTAGAATTTTCAGCTGGCGTTATTCCAAGTTCTTGAGATCGTCGTTTTGCCAACTCTCTGAGAAGTTCTAGCTCTCGCTCTCTTTTAGCTGTAGTGATGGCTCCCCGCCGTGACGGACGACCTACGACTCTTTCATTAGAAGTGAAGTTGGCGAGCATGAGGTCTTCAGAGACTTTACCGACAGAGAGGCCCAGAGCTTCTGCTGTTTTACGAGTACTCCACTCCTCCCCACTCTCTTTGGCAGAAACTTCGCGAAGTGAATGAATCTCTTGAATGGCTTGGACTTCTTCTTGCCATGTCAGTTGTTTTCTTTTGTGATTCTCGTCAAACTCTAGCTCTTTTCTTTCCAGAAGAGGGAGCGTTTCAAAGATCCGAGTAGGGATAGTAGATCGCCCAAGAAGCTTGAAAGCCTCAATACGACGACGGCCAGTAGCGAGAGTATTGTCGCGATAGATGACGATAGGATTAATAAGGCCACGAAGCTTGATACTCTCTGCGAGCTCCGCGATGGTGGCTCCACTGATCTTACCATCTTCCAACTCTTTTCGTTGTCGATCATCATCTTTGACAATGATTTGATCGATCGGAACTTCTATGTAGTCCTCCATCGAATCTCTCCTTTAGAGGACTATCGCTTTGTCTGAGCTTTAGCTTCCTCGACTACAAGTCTTCGTCGCTGAAACTCGTAACCATGAAATTTGTTGATAGCTGCGTTGGCTTCGGCGGGGTCTGCCATTGTCACGAAACCGAAGCCTTTGCTTTGCCCCGTCTCTCTGTCTGTGATAATGAGAGTCTCGACGACTGTGCCAACAGTACCAAACAACTCGCGAAGATCCTCTGCTGACGCATTGTAATTGATATTTCCCACGTAAAGCTTCATCGCTCCCCCTTGTAAGTGAGGAGGCCCTGTCTCATAACCAGGACCTCCTCGTCGCTTGCATTGTGGCTTTCGCCACCTTAATTTGCGAGCGACCTTTGTGGTTCGTTGGCTCAAAGGGCGCTAGGTTGTCGATACCCTTGCATGGCGCCCATCGATACTTCATGATTCTAGATCATGTAGTCCAGGACCTTGGGCATCTGCTGACCCGAGCCCTCCGGATACTCCTCGTTCTTGACGGTGAATTGGATCTCCGCACCCAGGAGATCATCCGTGTCGTCGGTGTTGATCTTCGCGGCGGCGGCGAGACGTCCCAGGCGAACCCCCACGTCCATTGCCGCTCGGCGCTCCGAGTCGGTCGATGATCCCTCGACCTCCGGCGGAACCGGGATGTAGTTGTCGGTGACCTTCTGGCCTCGCCGATCCTCTGGTTCTGTCACCTCCACCTTGATCCCGAAGAACATGTTACCGTTCTTGTCAGGAGAGGCTGACGGTTTGATGTCTCTGATGATGCCAGAGTAGGTGATGTCCTCGTCCCAAGGCTCGCGAGATGTGGGGAGATCCCCCATCGAGACAGGTAGGCGCATGTTGCTCTCCTTTCATGCCGGGGTTACCGGCGACTGGAGGCTTTGTGAGCCTCTCAGAGCTCTTAGTCTATTTAGTTCACGTCGTAAAGCCTCCACCTCAGCATCTCGCTCTGTGAGTAACTCCTCTAGATGTCTGTTATCTACTTCGTAACGCGGGAGAGTTCGACGAGTCATTTCCAAATCTTCCTAAAGTCTGGCTCAACCTCAACCTCACCTTTTGTATCATATGATGTTCTCAAGTCTCTACTACCGTCAGGCATAACCCGACAGACCCATTTCGGTTTTCTGTCTTTGTCGAGAACGACGTTCAAAGCATAAAACTCTTGAACATATGCTGCTAGCTCGTAAGCAAAATGTCCCATGATAGATGGAACAACTTTCACGTTCATCGTACCGATGTATTCTCGCTCGATGATACCACCATCCCCCTTTCTCTTAATGACCTTACCAGTATCAGTAGGAATCTCACCAACTTTTTCGTGGACTGTGAAGATTAAGTCTTTGTCTTGTCTCGTAGAATAATCAATGAACTCAGAGATTGTTTCCTGACACATAGTTAGATATCCAGCCCAATTTCTTGGAGACAGAGTTGCTGAACCTTTGTCATCCCAATAGGTGATTAGACGTAAGGCGTGAGCAAAAGCAAGGGTTAGAGAGTCTATTACGATAGTTCCAGCTTCCTTAGCTTCGGGCTTTGACTCTAAGTCTTCTGCAAATTGAGCAAATTTGAGCCAACCTTTTGGCTCCTTTAAGGGCTTTTCGTTCGCAACGAATCTCTTGAGCCGAAGACTCAACTTCTCTTCGACTAGAGCTTCGTCAAGCTCCCAACAGAAGATGTCACCTTTCTCGATTAGGGGGACGACGAAGGGGAGGGAGCGAAGCTTTCGGTCGGCGTCGATTACGAGGAGTGGGCGACGTGGAGCTGTCTTTACGTACATTGTCGTCTTGCCACTTCCTGGGGGTCCCATCAGGATGCAGGATCGCATTGTCAGGCTCCTTACCAACAGAAATTACATCGAGATTCCCAACCACTCCTGTGATTTCGAACAGCTCTAGATACCTATTCGAGATGACACAACGGTAGAAAGCTTTGAGAGACATCTCACACGTCGGACAACCACACTTGATATGGTTGTGTTTGGGGGCTCCCGCCCCCTGAACATGACTACACACTCCGACTACGGAAGTTGGTGGCTTAAGCACTATTTCCCCTCGTCTTTCGGAACTGTGATACCCTTCCAAGGTTCCCACTTTCTGATTATGAAATTTGTTTTGGGTATATTTGGGTTTAGGTTCGTATTACAAACGTCACGAAATAGGCATCCACCAAACATGTGGCAAGCTGTCGGAGCATTACGAGGCCATCGCTCCATCTTTGAATCACACATTTTAAGATAGTCAACAACATCAAAGTTTAGATCCTTGATGAATTCCTTAATGTCGGTTGCAGACCTGCGTGTAGGTTGGCGAGCGAAGTCTTCTTTGGGATCTACGCCTAGTAGGCCCCACCGTCCATTCTTAGGGTTGGGTTGTCTCTTGCTGACGAAGACGCAATCCCACAAAGTTTCTCGAATGTCCATCTGTAGAAGCTCGGCTGTGACCATATGATAGCCGGTGATTTGATGATTAGGACGAACTTGTTTCACAAAGTTGGTGAGACCCTGTGTAGTAGTCTTTGTCTCTATGATCATAGGAAGACCAGTGAGACGTGATTTCATAATACGATCGATGCGCCCTACGAACATGACTGGTTTGCCGCCCCATTCCATCAAGAAGATGGCAAAGCCTATCTCCACATATGGTTTGCCATCATCAGGGCGAATGATATTTGTAAAGGGTTCATTCTTGTACTTCTCTATGTAGCATTCGACAAGGGCGAGGCCACGATCAATAGAGCGGTGCTCTTCGGAGGAGCTGCTAATGGGAAGAGAGCCTCCTCTGTCTTTTACTTCCTTTATAAACCCCCCCATTGCAGCCTTTTTAAGCTCATCTAAGTCTGTTGTGTTTACTTTAGCTCTATAAAGCTCAGCCATAGCTTCGTGCCATGCGGCTCCAAAGTCGAGGGATGACTTGGTCTTTCTAGAATCGTGATGTTCTCGATAGGAGAGGCGGGCTTTTTCCTTACACATACGAAAGGTCGAAAGAATACTGTAGTCAACATAGAAACAGTCTTCAGTTTCAACTATGGGAGAGATCGTAGGAAGCATCAGTTGTGAGAAAATCCGAAAGCAAGGTTATGCTGAACACAACCGTGAAGTTCGCCTTTGTCAATATGATGATGTAATAGAAATTCTACCACAGTCATACGAACGGGCACAGAAGCCCACTCGCAGGTAGAATGACAGAGAAACTCCGTCACAAAATATGTGACCGTCGCATTTTCTTGTAGAGCCTTAAACAAGACCTTCTGTTCCGTCGCCATCGTCGTCCTTGAGGATGTCTCCAAGAATCTCGCTCATGTCTTCGAGAGCTGGGCTGTCCTTCTTCTTAGCGACGGGGGCTCTACGAATCATAGCACTTTCGCGTGCCTGCGCCCGCCGAGATCGAAGCTCTGCAATCTCAATGAGAATCTCTTCGTTAGACATCTCTGCTAGCGGCTTCAACGACGTGACTCCTTTAAAAGATGTAGAAATTCTTTTTGATGCCGATCAGCGAATTCGACTAGAGCTTGCCTAATGACATCACGCTTACGAATACCACGAAGGCGAGCTATGATGTCTAAAACTTTGTTAGCTTCTATTGGCAAGTCCCTAATCTCCACATTCAGGTTAAATGTCTCTGTCATTGTTGAAGCTAGTGTAACATAACATTAGTGGAATGTCAAGGTTTATGTTGGTTGGTGAGTGTCAGGGTTTTGAGTGTGTTGTGTCTTCAAGGGGATGTGTCACCCCTTCTCCCCGCCCAGCCGCCTGAGCATCTCCGCACGGATAGAACGAGCCCTCCGACGGAAAGCCTCCGTCCATGCGTCGTGATGGTTAACGGCCTTCGGCCACATCGTTGGATCGCACCCAGACGCCAGCCGAGCCAGTTCTTCCACACTCGGCACCTGCGCCCGGGCGAACGCGAGGGCGACGCGGGCGAGATCCTCAGCATCCGATCGCGTAATCAGGATGCTCGGGCGCCCCGGAGCCTCGCGCACGGAGAGCAGCGCCGTCGCCAGCGCCGCCCGCGCCCGCATTCCCTCAGGCGTCAGATCCACTTTATTCATCAGGAAACCTCGCGTATTTTGGACAGTCGGGGGTATGTTGAGGATGTCCATATCTTCCTAAGACCATTTCACCACACTCAGGACAGTGATACATGCCAACTTCAAGAGCACGAGGATCGTGTGGACATGGTACACATCCACAAACCTCTGGTTTGCTGTTCACTCGCTGAACACTCTTTTCCTTCACTTTGTGACCTGTCGCCAAAGTTCGTAGTCTTTTATGACCTTGGAGCATCCTCTAGAAGGCCATCGTAAGCTAGTACGCCAGATTCTATTACTAAAACCTCGCTGGGCTTTTACAAGATAGCGCATTTCTCGCAAGCGAGCAAGTATTCTCGCAATTGTGGCATTGGACAGCTTTGTAACTTGGGATAGCTCCCACATAGCAAAGGGGCCACCACGTCGAATGTGAATAGCTATGATGACGCTTTTATAGCCGTGTTCTGGTCTGGGCACTAGAATCGATAGATATTGTCTTCGTTAGCGCCTGTGTCTTTGTTAGCGCCTTTGTATCCTAGAAATTTGTCTATTGCATCGAACGAGATGCTAAGCACAAAGAGAAGGAGGAATCCGCCTAGTCCGAGAAGTGCGAGTACGATAAAGAATGTCATGAGAGTTTTCCTTTTTTGAGTCTATTGATCGACCTACGAAACCATGTACGAAAGTTGTCGTGAACGACACATGAGATGCATGAGCCGGCTTCCTCTGGTGGAAGCCCTCCACACTTACACCCACTAGTCTTAAGACCCTTTAGCAGAACTAATCCATGTTTCTCGAATGAGTCGAGATCGAATTGCTTTCTCATTTTCTCTTTAGCCTCCCCCTCCAGTGCTCACCAGTCTTAGAAAACGTTTGTTGACTAACGATAAGCGTGTATCTCTCTTCGAGAAATCTTTCGATGTCTCGAATCATGGTAGACTTTCCAACTCTACCAGGACCGTAAACACTCAAACTAACTGTAATCACTCTATCCATCGTCTTTTTTCAAATCACTCCAACTAGTCTCATTGAGAAACTCCAAAAGGACCTTGCCTGACGTTATCCTAGCACCCAACATGTATGTCAAAATAAATTCGGCCCACTCGGTGGGCGCCATGACTAGCGTACCAAGGTTGAAACCATTGACCTCGATACGCCCCACTAAATACCCAAGAGAAGTCTTGAGTATAATAGTGAAATGGATAAAGAGTGGGGAGTTTTGAGGCTCCCCACTCTCCACAGAAGGGATTTCATCGACCCTTTCGGTGCGTTCCACGGCCGTCGGTGACGTCGACTCCAGAAAAGGTAGGTGGTCATCGTCATGACTACCATCCTTTGCCTGTGACTTCAGCTGTGCCTCTTGCGTGTTCGACCTAGGATCGTTCACACAATTGACCTCAGCTTCCACTTTGCCGCGTCTATCCTCCTGTAACATCTATCCGAGAAGGTCTCCCTCCCCCGCCTCTGCGACGGTGGGGTTGGCTTCTTCCTCTTCCTCTTCCTCTTTCTCGCTGTCCTCGACTCCCGGCATCTCGCCCGCCGAATCCACCAAGAACTCGTCGCAGGCCCCACAGATGTCGTCCGGCTCGATGTTGCTCTGATCGACTTCGACGGCACCTTCCTTGAGAGCCTCGGTCAGACATACATCGTGAAACAGGTCTCCGCCCACGCGGTAAAACATCTTAACCTCCTAGTAGGATGATGTTCGCTGCTAGGACACTGAACATGATCAGATATGCTATCGCTCTAATAACCTCCTTCACGATAGAATTAACTTCCGAGCTGTCGAGCCAACGCATCTCTTAGTTCCTCCATAGTATTTTGGAATACTGCCAGCATGGTACTAGAAGCTAAAGGCCATCGATGACCTTCATTATAGAGCTCTGCGAGTTTTGACCAAACTAGGTCACGAAATCTATCCTCATTCTCATATGATTGTATGGCTAACTGAGCGTCTAGCTCAGTGTCGTGATGAGAACGAATGACAGTGTCTTCACGAACAGCGAAGAGGCGAGAAACCCCCGGAGTTATCGTGAAGGTCATGCTAGCCACCCGTGACAGATAAGAGGAGCTATCTCTCCTATTTCGACAATATAGAAATGTTCTTGTGTTCCTAGCATACGAACCAGAAGGTAGTCGGCATGAAACACCTTTGGAAAATCGATCTCCTCTATTTCACTTGGATAAGCATAGCGATGCAAGTCTAAGACTCTGGAGTTTAGATCCTCAATTATCATCGTAGTCTCCCTATTTCGTCTTGTAACGCCTTAGCTCTCTCGTAGATATCTATTGCTTGCTGATACCACTTTGATGATTCGGGCCAGTGCTTCTTGATACGACCTATGACCGGCCCCACCGCGATCTTTATTTTCTGTAGGTCGGCGACGACTTTCCTCGCGGCCTCGTTGGTCGCGAGACTATCGATCGCCTTCTGATGAATCCCAACGATTTGGCAAATAGAATCCTCGTCTCTTACTAGAAGGGTGTAGGTTACATTGGGGGCAAGATTACCTCTATCCAGACGTTTGTACTCTCTGATATCCCCCTTATCATCTGTGAGCCAAAGAGTAGTGGGGTCTACGACTCGTTGAAATTTGATGGTTGTGTGCCTCACAGGTATTCTCCTAGAGCTTTGTTCTCTTCTGTCCAGCCATCTCCAGGTCTTGCTGTGATGAATTCAAAACCGTGAACAGGACAAGCATCAGTTTTCAAACCTTCTCCATTATTGATTCTATCGATCCATGTCTCCTCGGTGTTCTTCTCGACGTAGACGACTTCGATCATGAGGCCGGAGGGTCCATGAAACTTACGATCGTAGCAGTAGATGGTGATAGGGACCAGATCGTCATTCATACTTCACCTTGATAACTACTAATGAGTTGAATGACACGATCGACTTCGGCGAGCTCCGCTTCTGTCAGAGGATCTTCTTCTAGAGCTTGTTGAAGCCATGACGGCGCCCCACCGTTAACAGGGCTGTGATTATTCAAAAGTTCTCGTTCCGTCTCAGTCCACGTAAAGTGACCCAAATAAACTTTGCAATCGAGAATGTGGTCTACTACGACTGCTTCACGAACATAGTTAAACCACTCCGGACCCTCGGTGGGTTTTCCCTCATCGATAGCATCGAAGGCGACAGAGAGTAGATAGGTACGAGATAGCTCGGTCTCTATCTGAGAGACGAGCTCGTTGTCGCCATCGAGGACCCGGAAAGTGATTTTCACGTCGAGATCCTTATGACTATTCCTTTCTCTAGGCCGACTTCGGGGTAGTTATAGGTGTCAGCGAAGGTGATCTTCTCGACTCCCGTCCAGTAGCCGAGCATTTCGAGCAGCTCTTTTGTGGAGATTCTGAGCTCAATAATCTTACTTTCTTTGACGTTCATTTCCAGTCTCCCTTAACTCTTGTCTTGTTCAACGCCTTAGAGATGCTCTTTTGCTTCCTGATGATTTTATGGCTCATGAATGCATCCATGCTACCGTCGACAACGAGATGTTGCACCAGAAGGGAGTACTCTTGACCAATACGGTGACAACGGTCCTCCGCTTGTGTGAGCACAGAGGGTGTCCAGTCCATCTCGGCAAAAATCATGTGATGAGACGCAGTAAGGGTAATCCCCATTCCTGCCACTTTCATCGTACCTACGAATACTCGACAGTTGTCATCCTTCTGAAACTTCTGTACAGCATCCTCTCGTTCCTGGGGATTCTCGTTACCTGTGTCGATGACGGTATAGCCTACCCCACCGTTGAGCTTTGAAAGGATCGTGTTACCACCAGCTACCAGAGCCCTAGCCACGTCTTTGTGATGACAGAACACTACCACCTTATCTTTGTTCTCAAGAACATTCTCTAGATGCTCTATGACGGTGGGCACCTTGGCTAGAGCTAGCTGGTGGCGAATACGGGAAATCTCTTGGAAAAGGTAGGCTCGCCCCACTGTAAGGGCCATGAGAACTTCAGCGAATGACTCATCACTCTCTCCACCGTCTTTAAGGATGTCGAGAGCTTGAAGAATCTCCGTGTAAGCCCCTTTTCCTTCGGCCCCCGCATACAACACCTGCTCCATCTTGACCAACTCGGCTAGCTTCCCCTCAGCGGGGATCTCGATAACTTGACGCCGCTTCGCGGGGAGCATGTCGAGTACGTCTTGTTTGAGACGTCGAATCATGAGCTTGGGGACTTCGTCCATTTCGAACGCCCCTCGATGAGGCGCCGACCAGTGCCCTTTGCGTCCTTCGTACCACTTAGGGTATGACCACTCTCCACGAAGCTTCGCTTGAAGCTCGTCGAGATTGCGGCCATACTTCTTATCTTCACCGTAACAATAACGATTCTCATAGTATGGAAAGTTGTCCCATACTTCTGAGTAGAGTCGATTCACAAGTGGGTAAAGTTCAAATGGGAAATTAAGGATGGGAGTGCCTGTCGCAAAGACGATTTTCTTGGCGTTAAGCCCGAATGTTGCCTGAGTACGCTGAGCCGATGGTGTCTTGCAATAGTGAGCCTCGTCGACTATGAGAAGATCCCAGGGTTCGTTTTGCAGAAGAGGTCCCCACTTACGAACCCCCTCGTATGAGGCTATAGTGAAGGTAGAGATGCCAGGAATCCAAAGCTGAGTAATACAGAAGACATCGTTTTGATCGATGTCTTCTGGAATACCGACGGCCCACTCTTTAATTTCACGAAGCCAATTGAGACGTAAAGAGTTGGGACAAACGACGAGAACTCGACCATTCTTCCAAAGGTCCATAAGGTTTGCGAGTAGAATTCCCTCGATGGTCTTGCCAAGGCCCATCTCATCGCCCAAGAGGACGTTATCCATCCCATACATCTCGTAGACAGCTCCCTCTTGGAATTCAAGAACATGAGCCTTGTGCTCGGAGCAAGATCCTATCTCAAGAAATGTGGGGCACTGAGTTGCGAGTACCTTACCCTCGGGGAGAGGTATAGTCCCCACCGGAGGTTTGACAGAACGCTGTACTTTCTGATAGGTGGGAGTCGGTGGAGGTGGAGGTGGTTCTACAGCTTTCTTTTTCGGTGGAGGTATGAAGGTTCGGGTAGTCTGATAGATTTCGTGACATGGATACCAGGGTTCGTCAGGGCCTTCTCGAGTCTCTATGAGAACATGACTTGAAGAGCCGAGATACTCGCGGGCTTTTACCAAAGCGGCATCGTTGTCAATACACTGAAAAGAGATGAGCACATGGGGCTCGTGAGAGTCACCGGGGTGAAGTAGACAGACGACGCGATAAGAGTTCACTCTAGTCCTGCGCACGTACGACAGATTCGGTCGCCATCTGACATGACAAAGTCTCTCTCAGAGGCATCTATCCAACGTCCCTGAGAACTGAAACCATCCCATCCACAATACTCACAGAAGAGACAGGAACAGGGTTCGCTGTCGCAGTAGTCGCAAGGTGGGCTTTCTTTGGCCATACGCATGACTAGCCCTCCATGATCTTACGAAGCTCCGCCTCTAGCTCTGAGGCTACGACTTCGCCTGGCTGACGCCGAGAGCACTCTCCGTGACAATGGTAGGCGCCACGAAGCTTCCATGTGGTCTTGCGACCACACTCTTTACATGTCCCACCATCGCCACGCATCCACTCGATGGGAGCCTTAGGTGCGATAGGCTCCAGGGTTCTCATGAGTTTGATTCGCTCTTCCTCAAGCTCTAAAATCTGCCCGTACATGGCTTCCACACGACGGGAGATTTCACGAATTCGCTGGAGAGGGTCAAGAGTGTTCACCCGCTGAACGCTGGGAGCGACAGGGTTTGACAGAGGTACTATTATGGATGTGTGATTCCTAGCGTAGACCATGCGACCGTGAGTGTCAGAGGGTTTGTTTAAATTATAGTGCTGAGCCCACTCGGCTGGGGAGTCAAAATGCTTTGCGGAGTCGCAGGAACAAGCTATTTTCATTCCCTCTTCCCCTTTCCGACTTTTTCTATCATTCTATCAGCGTACCACACGCCCCCGCCTATGTCAACCACAAGATGTAGTGGTACTAATCACTTACTACCACTACCCATAGTGGTAGCCTCATCACTACCCATAGTAAGAAAAACGACAAACCACCTGCATGTAGTGCCCCACCGATATTGTCATGACAGGGCGAGGGGTGGTGCCTTGCCTCGGGGCCTTGCCTGACCCTGCTCTGAGCTAGAGACGATAGTTGGACCATGGATGCCGTGCATAGTCTCTACACTTTCTACATAAGACTCCCACTAAGGTGTTCAAGCGCCCACCACATCTAGTACACTTTGCAGACTTAGTAACTGTTGCGCCTTTTGCTTTGTTACACTTAAAGTGGGCGAGTTGAAGGTTTTCAATATTGTCAGAGCCCCCCACCGCAAAAGGTTTAATGTGATCTATCTCAATGTCGTCTCCAAGCTCTTTACTACAGATGCCGCAGAGAGACCCGTCCCTTGCAAGGAGGAGTGCGACAAAGTCGCGAGCGCGCTGCCAAGGATTTACGTAACGCCCCACGAATCCCATTCTAGCATAAGCTCTTAAGCTTTGCAAGGGGCATTTACCCCTTTAAAACCGCGTATTTAGCGTTAGGGCGCGAACGCGGCGGGCGGGCGAAAGCGGGAAGGTGTCGGGTCTCTCCTGACGACACCCACACACACACTACACACACACAACTAGATAATACAGTTTCTGCCCGCTAGCCGTTTGACAAACCTAATGGTAAGTGCGCGTTTTCATTAAGCTTTTTTGCTATATGCCATCTTTATCACTTCAACCATTTGTGCCATTCGGCCCAGGGCCTTTCGCCATTTTTCATAGAGTGACATCTTAGAGAGCGTGGCGGGTGTTCACCTGCTGAACAGTTGTAAAGACAACTCGAGAAGTTGTCTTGACAGCTTGACGTTATCCCTTTTAGAGCTATAGAAAAAAGAAAAACCCCAGGGTTTGCGGTCCCCTGGGGCTCTCTTGCTCGGTGGGCGTGGCTACTTCTTCGCCACCTTGAGCATCCCGCCATCCCCTTCCACGGCGCGCCCTGCCTCGATCAGCTTGCGCCGCGCCACGATTGCCGCCTTGGCGGTCTCTTTGCCCGTCGTTGCCGACCACAGGAAGTTGGCATTGACGGCCTGAACGGCCTTGAGGTCGCTGAGGGACAGTAGGTCGAATGGCTTGCCGCCCACCATGACCGTCGTCGACTCCGCGGCCACAGACTCCCGCACGTTCGCTCGCTCCTTCAGATCGGCCGCGTAGCAGTAGCGATCGTAGATCCACTCCTGAGAGGGATTCTGTTTCCCGTCAGTCTTGCCTGCCGCCTCGTTCGTGGCAGGCAACGACACTGCCCACGCGAACAGCTCCTTGTACCCTTTGGGGACCTGGTACTTCAAGGGGACCGTCTTCTCGCCATCCTTGACCGACGTGACGACTTCGATGAATCCGTTGCCTAGGTCTTTCAACGTCTTCTCTGCCATGACTCCTCCGATACGGTTAGGGTTTTACCACTTAGGCCACTAGGGGCAGTGTACCATACCCCAGGCCCAATTGTCAAGGCTGGAAGTGCGCTGCCCCCAGCCTAGCTCGCGGGGTGCGCTGCCCCGCTTGCCTGCCCTTTACAGATGCAGGCACCATGCCGTCGTGTACCATACCACATATGGTAGACTTTGCCCTGCGCCCTACTACCCCAAGTATGTCATGACATCCTTACAATGGGGCACTATCGCCCCGACTACTACCGCTAGTATGGCCCTCATGCCCCACTACTACGGCTAGGGGTCGAGTGAGGCGCTGACGCCCCAGTCTTATTGTCATGACATTATACCCCTACCTATGGTGTAGTTTGTGTGAACGACCACTAGGGGTAGGGGTATCCCTAGGTAGGCCCCCCATTTCTCCAAATTTTTTACGATTTTTCGTTCTAGTAGTGTGTCGTCTCTTGTTAACGACACGGTGGGGGGCGTTCTGTCACTCTACTCGTAGGGCGGCGCCCTTGTCGTAGGGCGTGACACTATATGTAACTCCCCGTAGCTACTGCCAAATTTTGTTATTGCTTTTTCCACACACCTGTGTCATACTAGCTATGCTATGGCGGGTGCGTCGCATCATGAGATCAAGACACTTCGGACTCGACATCATGAGGTCATTCGTCTGGCTTTCCAGGGCCTCACCCACAAGATGATCGGGTCGACCGTAGGCATGTCTCCCGCTGCGGTGGGGTGCGTCCTCCGTTCCCCCTTGGCACTAGCTGAGCTTGCTCGCCTACGTGATGCGGCGGAGGAGAAGCTCACTAACGTTCCGTTAAAGGCACGGATGGTTGCGGAGCTGAACGGCTTTGGTCGTGAAGCCTTTGTCCTTCAGCGCAACCTTATGCGTGATCCTAAGATGGATGTGAAACTTCGATCAAAGATCGCAGCCCACGCTATGGATCGAATCATCTTTGACAAAGGTGATGAGGATGAGCGTGGTGGGAGCATTCGCGATGTTCTACGAAGACTCGATGATGTCGCGGATGCTTTGAAAGAGGCAAAGGTTGTACAAGTCATCGATGTCATGGCTCCGACTCCCATCGAAGAGGAGCTAGCATGAGACTTGCTCTTGCTTTCATCCTACTTCTTTCCGAATGTGCTGGTGCCGATCAAATCATCAAACAAATGGCTCAGGACAAGGCATCAGCTTGTGTGCATTTGAGCGCCATGCTCTACGGCAATGCCACATATTGTCGTACTAATGAACCAGGCTCCACTGTGATCTTTAAGGGTGGGAAGATGGCGATACAACATGGTATGATTAAGTGATACAGCTTCCTACGTGGACTCCCATCTATAGAGAGCTAATCAGGAAGCGTGCTGATGAACTTAACTCTGATGGGTGTACCATGGTTCCTGATTTCTATGTTGATGCGTGTTATGAACATGACATTCATTTTAGAACTCATCAAACACTCTTTGGTGTCCCGATTCTCTTTGAAGAGGCAAATCATTGGTTTGGTGAGCGTATCAAAACAATGAGCCCATTTGGACGTTTCAGTCCAATGGCATGGTGGCGTGAGCGTGCTGTCTCAAAGTTCGGTCGCAAGGCTTGGGACGCAGAAGGTGTAGGTACTCCTTTCTGCCAAGTGTATCAAAGCTCCTGGGTCAAAACATGATCCCAAAGATCCCCTACGAAGTTCAACAACTCGCCTTGTACAGAAGTCAGCCTGTGAAGTTCTTTGGAGACTGTGTTTATACCCTTGACCAAGCCGATCGTGCTCAGCCGGTTAAGAAATATCCTGTACACTATCCCTATCTTCAATGGCTCATTCCTACGATGATAGAAGAGGCCCTTCTTGGTCTTGTGAAGAACAGGCGTCTTATTATCACATGGACTGGCTGTGGGATTCTCCTTTGGGATGCTATGTTTTTCGAGGGGCGCTTTAACGCCCTCGTTTCTAAGAAAGAGGAAGACTCAGATGAGCTTGTTCGGCGCTGTAAATTTATCTATGATAACATTCCTGAGAAGTTCCTCCCTATGAAGCCCTCATTTGCTTACAAGTACACTTCTTTCAAGTCAGAAGAAATTGACAGTGAGATTAAGGGTGTGGCTCAGGGGCCTGATCAGCTTCGTCAATATACCTGCTCTCGTGTCTTTTGTGATGAGATGGCTTTCTGGCCTCACTGTCGTCAAACTTTCTCTGGCTTGAAGCCCACCCTAGAGGGTGGGGGCAAGGTTTGTCTAGTCTCCACGCGATGGCCGGGGTTCTTTCGAGACATCGTTGAAGATACTATCGATGAGGCAGTAGCGTGACAGAGGTAGCCACGGGGCGTTCAGCCGCTGAACAGTTAGTAGGTGATCTTCTGATCACAGTCTCTAAGACTGAGGTCATGCAGGGTGTGACCGCTTGGCGCAACCCTAAAAATGGTTTTAAGATAGTAGACCTTGAGAACGTAGCTCACCCTGGAAAGCGATCTTCTGAGTGGCTTCTTCAAGCTCGCCAAGGCATTCCCAAAGCAGAATTCGAACGAGAGTACGGAAAGAAATGGGTTGTTTACGATGGGAAGCCTGTGTACGATGACTATGACGAAGACATTCATATGGCTCGTGGGGCAATTTTTGCCAAGGGTCGTTGTCGTTTAATCTCTGGATGGGATGCGGGCCCTAACGATGTGAATCTTGCCTGGGCTCTTGGTCTTGCTTTCCCTCAGTACCGCGCCATTACCTTCATCGACGAGTACTTCGTTGATGATGGTGATGGTGTCGATTTCATCGAGGTGGTTAGAGCCCGTTTAGCTCTTGAGTGGTTCAAGATAAGTGGTGGATTCTCTCTTCATGTCGCTGACCCCTCAGTCTTTACTCAAGACAACCGAACAAGATCCTGCTTCGCAGACGAGATGCGCAAACATGGGATGCCACCTCTACCTGGGGCAGTCAGCTTTGCTGATCGCCGTAAAGCAGTTAATGACTTGATGGCTCAGCATTATCGCTCTACCCAGGAAGACAAGATCATCTCTCGTTGGCGTGTTCACGAGCGATGCTCTGTTATTCGCGAAGCGATGGGTGGTGGATACTGCTATCCGAAGGCTGCGATGGGAGTTGGTGGTGACTACAAGCCAACTCCTCTTAAGAATAAGTTTTCTCACATCGCGAACGCAGTTGAGTATGCTTGCTCAAAACTTGAGGCTTCAGTAATGACTATTCCATTCGAGGGGCGGTCTCTGCCCCCCTCCGGAGTTATTTGATGAAACACGAAGCCCCTATGATGGAGAAGTCAAAGCCATCTGTTCATCTATCTTGGGGTGGTGAACACTCCATGCCCCTCAAGATCACTGGTGTTGATTCTCTCAATCTAAAAGACAAGGTTCGTATTGTTATCGATGGCTCCGTCACGGGTCTTCTTAGACACAAGTACGAATCCTCTGTCGATGTGGCCATGAGTTCTGTTCGTGTGTCTAAAGGTAACAAAGACCTCGAAGATACTGTGAGCGACGACTAGATGCCAGACGTCATTCGTCCAGACTTACGCTACACAGAAGCGAAAGCTATTAAGCTAACTCGCCTTCTTCGTGATCGTCTAGATATGTCTCAGCGTGTCATTTCTCAAGCTTACAAGACCTGGGATCGTCTTGAAGAGGAGTATCGAGCCTATCGTCCCGTCGACGACGAAGACCGAGAAAGCCTTCGCAAAAATGATGTTCAGAAAATCATTGTTCCTATCCAGTTTGCGACTGCACAGACTATGCTCACTTTCATGATGGAAGTTTTCACAGCCCTCAAACCCGTTTTGCGTGTTAGGGGAACTGACCCTGCGACAAAGAAAAAATCCCGTGTCATGGAAGTTGCTCTTGACTATGACTATCGTGGCAATCGAGGTTACTTTACTCTTTACCAATGGTTTCTGAACGCCTTTCGTTACTCCTATGGAATCATCGAGAACACATGGGGCACTCGTACAGTTCTCAAGAACGTAGTGAAACCAGGAGCTCCTAGTTTCTTGGAGCTTGATGGACAACAGATTCTTGTCCCAGGAACTATGGAACTTCGTAAAGACTACTTCACAACTTTTGAAGGTAATCGTTGGCGCATTGCTGACAATCGCCGTTGGTTTCCGGACCCTCGTGTGACTCTGTCAAACTTCCATGAAGGTGAGTTTTGTGGTAAACGTGATCTCATTCATTATCACGATTTGAAGAAGCTGGAACTTGATGGTCTCTTCTTTAACACATCGCTAGTTCGTGCTGCACCGGCGGGGTCTATGCGCGATGCTGAGTTTGCGTCTTCTGACAATCAGCGCTCTCGGATACGCCCCGAGTTCTTTACGACTGATCTTCGCGACGCCCGCAAAGCTAAGATGCATGTAAACGAAGAGATTTACATTGACATCATTCCCGAAGAGTTTGGGTTAGGTGATGAGGATCGTCCAGAGAAGTGGGTATTTAATCTCATTGATGGGCAGATCATAGTCCGTGCCGAGCCTTCCCCATTCATACGATTCCCCTACGAGATCGTGGAAGTCTATCCAGATGTTCTCGGTTTCATGTCCCAAGGTATCATGGAGATCACCTCTCCTCTTGCACGTCATATCTCCTTCTTGTTCAACAGTCACATGGCTAACGTTCGCAAAGCTGTTAACGACATGATGTTGGTTGACCCCTCTCGTATCGATATTCGTGATCTTCTTGATCCTCGAGCAGGCAAAGTCATTAGACTTCTTCCTCTTGCTTACGGAACTGATCCCTCCCTCGCTTTGAAACAACTTGGCGTTGTGGATGTCACTCGCGGTCATGTTGAAGATTCCAAGATGATCCTCGACCTTTGGATGCGTATTACAGGCGCATCCGACGCTATGTTTGGCAACATAACAGCGTCACGTCGAACAGCTTTCGAGCTTGGCGGTGTCTTCAAGATGGGTGCCTCTCGCATGAAGACCATCGCTGATCTTTTTTCTAGTGAAGGCGTAGCCCCTCTAACAGAGCAAATGGCTGTTCTTCGCCAAGAAAACATGTCGATGGAACAATTCATGGAGATCGGTGGTCAGACGGCCGCCGACCTTGGCGTTGCTCCTGAGGAAATCGTTGAGGGCTTTCTTAAAGTTCGTCGTGATCATATCTCTGGTGTCTTCTCTTACCCCGCGGAGGAGGGGGTTCTTCCCCAAGACCGTGTCAAAGCTGCGGAGCTTCTGCAGAAAGCTTTCGATACTGTGTCTCGCTCCCCCATTTTACCGATGTTCTTCGACCCGGTTGGAATCTTTCGTGAGATGATGCGTCAGTCTGGTTATCATAACATCGATGAATTCATGAATCAAGCGGTTCGTGCTGACGCAAGTCTTGTTACTAGTGATCAGCTTCAAAACATGTTGGCTCGTGGTAGCGTTCAACCAATGGGCCGACCAAACAGGGGCGTTCGTGAGGATCGCGAAGGACTGACCCCCGCCGGAGCCTTCAATGGATCTGGACGAACAAGAACTCAAGAGTAAGTTTCGAGTCGATGTCGCTCAGCTCGATCGCTTTGATCGACTCGCGCGAGACGCCCATGCTCAGCCTTGGTGGCAAGCTATCGTTAAGGCCATCCAGGAGCGTCGCATGATGTTCGTTACTCTTCTCTGTGATGGGAAGCAGGAACAACGAGAGGAAGATCGCCTTCGTGGTCAGATCGCTGAGCTAAACTTTCTACTGTTTCTAAACGACAGAGCTCGTGAACTCGTCGAAGACGAGCATAGTGAGCGGAGGGAGCATCATGGCTGACAAGACGGGCCTACCGCCGAAGGACCGTACCTCTGGTGTGATTGAAGTCACCGAGGACGCATTTCAAGAGATGATGCGTAGCGGTGAGGATTTCGAAACTGGTATTTCGGAAAAGAAAGAGCCTGAGGAGCCTGTAGCTCGTCACGAAGAGCCTACTGTAGTTACAGACGAGCCTACGACAGAGCCTCCTAGCAAGGAACCTGTCGATCGTCAGGCTCTCGACCCAAATGTGCAGCAAGCTCTCGCCCGCATCGACTCCCTAGAGAGGGAGCTCGAGGGGTATCGTAAACCGGCGCGGTCGCGAACACCGGAGCCCTCCGAGTTGGAGGAAGTCATCCCCGGTGTCAGGCTGCCAAAGGACCGTTCGCTCTGGCCCGTCAAGCTCACACCAGACATGGTGGAGAAGGCGGGACTGTCACCTGATGCCACGGACGGTCTCAATATCCTCGCCAACGCCTTGGTGACAACAGTCGTTGGGGATCTGATGCCTCCGTTCGTCCAGAAAGCGATCACGGAGCACATCTCAGAGCGCGACACCTCAGCCCAAGAAGTCGAAGACTTCTTTTCCTCTTACGGGGATTTGAAGGGCATGGAGGACCTCCTCGACGTAGTCGAGCGTCAGATTGGGGCTGAGATTCGTGAAGGTCGTATCGCACGAGCTCGTTCGCGTGAGGAGTATCGTGATCGTCTAGCAGAGCGTACTCGACGTCGCATCTCGTCTCTCAGAGGCATCAGTTACGAGGATTACATGGGACAGGTGAAAGAGCCTGCCTCAAAGCCTGGCACTGTGACTCCAATGGCCCGTGGTAGGTCCAGAGCTGTCTCTACCGGAGGTGGGCGTTCAACAAGTCGCCCAGCCTCAGGGCAGCATAAGGACTTCGACGATACAATCGACTCCCATCTCTCGGGGGAGTAGGAGGGTTAGATGGCTGCTGTACTTGGAATGCGAGGTTCCGGTAACTTCTCGTCGGACGAGCGTCCGAAGAATTGGAGAGAAGCAATTTTGCTTCTCTTCCCAAACGGTGAAGCTCCTCTGACTGCGGTCCTCTCCATGCTGAAGTCAGAGATCACGACCGATCCTGAGTACAACTGGTGGGAAAAGCGACTCCCAACCCAACGCTTTCAAGTCAATGGGTCCCATGCGGCGGCCGCTACGACCATCACCGTGACGAGCGGCGCCAAGGACTGTGTCAAAGGCACCATTCTCCTGAACGAGCGCTTGAACGAGATCGCCAAGGTCGTCGCCGATCCATCCAGCGACACCGAGGTTGAGGTTTCTCGTTCCTACGGAACGGTGGCCGCAGCTACGTGGAACACCGCAGATTGGCTGATCGTCATCGGTAACGTGAATCCGGAAGGCGCGAAGCCTCCGACCAGCCGTTCCTACGCTCCTACGAAGAAGTCGAACTACACCGAGATCTTCCGGACAAGCCTCTCACTCACTCGTACCGCGAGACGTACGAAGTTGCGTTGGGACAACACAGGTCCCTACCGTGAGGCTCGTCGCGAAGCCCTCTCGCTTCACTCCATCGAGATGGAAAAGGCTTTCATCTGGGGAGAGGCCGTGGAGGGTACTGGCGACAACGGATTCCCAGAGCGAATGACAGGGGGCCTTCTGTCGTTCCTCACGACGAACAAGGGAACCACGGCGGGGGGTTCGACGGGCACAGGGACTTCCTTCAACGTCAACGGGACGCTGGATGAGGACACTCTCGACGCCCTCATGGAAGACCTCTTCCGTTACGGTAGCAACGAGAAGCTTGCTCTCTGTGGCTCAACCTTCCTTCGAGCCATCACAACGCTCGCAAAGCGCAACGGCACGCTTCAGATGACTCCACGTACCGAATCTTACGGGATGAAGATCGTGGAGTACGTCAGTGCCTTCGGATCTCTGATGATGAAGAACCACCCCCTCTTCTCGCAGCATACTGTGTGGCGCAGGAACTGCCTTGTCATCGATCCTAAGAACGTAAGCTCGCGTTACGTCGATGACACGATGTTCATCAAGGGGCGGCAGGAGGCCGGTGAGGATGCGTCGAAGGACGAGTTCCTTGGGGAGCTTGGCATGGAAGTCAACATGGAAGAGACTCACGGATTCATCGAGGGAGTCACAGGCGCTCTGATCGCCTAGGGAGGGGCTAATGCCTGATGGCGAGCGGTATCACGACGCAAGCGATGAGCAGAAGCGCATCATCAAAGCGATGGGGCGCTCCGGCTCTATGAAAGATGACATGGACGAGATGGAGTCGGACGACTCTCGACTTCATCGCAATGCGGGGGGCGACGCCCCTCGAAGGGGGAGGTAACGTGCCGACGGCAGACGGGAAAGGCCTTTCGATCCCGAAGGAGAAAAGCCAGAACGCCTCAGTCGATGTTCAGGCTCACACTGGCGGGCCGGGTGGTGAGTCCAGCCGAGGCTCACAGGTTCGTATCACTGGACCGAACTCGGCCAAGGGTGGCAAGAAGTAAATGCCACGAAAGGCTCCCGTGACGAAGAAGAAAGCCAAGAAGATTCTTCGTCACGGGAGTATTCGTGGTGAGCAACTTTCTACGAAGCAGAAAGGTATGTTTGGGGCTATCGCAGGGGGTAATTACAAAGGTCCCGTAGACAAACCGATTTTCTCTGGGGGAGACTGAGATGAAAGTTTTAGTCGCGATCATAGTAATTCTATTTTCGACCATCTCGGTTGCGGAAGCCCAGAGAGCCGTCGTCACTCATACTACTGTGTCTTGCGCTGCTACGACTACTGTAGTTGTAGCCGCAAATAATGACAGAAATTTCTTAATCTTGCAGAATGACTCTACGGAGGATATTTATATTAAGTTTGGGGCTGATGCTGTTTTGAACGCGGGGGTTAAGATCGGAGCTAGTGGTGGGTCTTTGTTGTTAGATTATAAGTTTTCTGCCCAAGCTGTCAACTGTATTAGTACATCTGGAAGCATGAATCTACTAGTGTCAGAGGGGGTCGTTCGATGAAACATCCTCGCATTTCGACTGCTTTACTAATACTTGTATTCCTCGGTACGGTGGGCGGCATTCTAACTCAAGGAACAACTTTATCTGAACTTACGATCACAAACGGTCCCCTTCTCCTCCCCGACGGCACGGCGACGGCGCCGAGTCTGGCGCGCGCCAGTCAGATAGGCACCGGGTTGTCGTTCGGTTCTGAACTCATCAATTTCAACCTGGGTCAAGGCACGCATTCCGCACGAATCACCTCGTCGGCGCTCATCCTCGCCAAAGACTACGCGCTCCGGTGGACCAACACGTCGAACGACGCGAATGCCACCGCGGACACCTACCTCTCCCGCTCCGCCGCCGGTATCCTCAAGGTTACGACGGATGGCACGACGCTGGGGACGCTGAACGCGGCCACCATAAATGTTCTCGCGGGGGCAAGCTCGTCGGGAACGACTCGTGTCGGTGGGGCGGTCAACGCGAATGTCACATCTGTCGGCAACGTCGGTGCTGGTGAGGACACGCTCATGTCCTATACCCTGCCGGCGAACGCAATGGACGCGAACGGGCGCGGCGTGCGGGTTACAGCCTGGGGGTCGACGGCGAACAACGCGAACGCCAAGACGCTGAAGCTGTACTTCGGGGCGGCCGTTCTCGGCTCCATCGCGTCGACAGCGAACCAAGCAAGCTCATGGCGGTTCGTGTCCGAGGTTTTGCGGACGGGCGCCGCGACGCAAACGGCGTCCGAGTGGTTCGTGCAGTACGGGACGACGGTGATACATGAGACCAATGTCACGGCGCCTGGCGAGACGCTCTCCAGCGTCGTGGTCATCAAAGTCACGGGCGAAGGCGTCAGCAACGACGACATCACGCAGTCGGCGATGATTGTCGAGTTCTTCAACTAATGGCCTCCCTCACCCACAGCGACCTCCTCACCCGCTGCGCCAACGCGCTCCGTATTCCCACGTCCAACACGACGGAGACGGCAAAGGTCACCGCGCTGATGAATGAAGTGTACCGGGATATCGGCGCGCGGTATCCGGCATGGTGGTGGCGGCGGAAGCGCCAAACCGTGACCTACCGGATCACGAGCGGCACGGGCAACCTCGGGGACGGCGCGGCGACGAACCTGAGCCAGGGCACGATGGTCTTTTTTCTTGTGACTGAGGTCTTTCCATGATTGACCGCTGGCTCCTCCGCGTCGCCGCGCCATGCGCTCAGGGGCGAGCGCCATCACGGCGATGGAGGTCCTGATCGGTGAGTATCACTGTAGACCAAGTTGTCTCGTCTTGGGCAGAAGTTTCCGCTGCTGTCGATAACGACGTAGCTACAGCTACACACTCAGGTGTCGCAGACACCAAACACGTTGTAGTGTCTGCCGAAGCTTCTTACTCAAATAGAGCCAACAGTGGTTTACTAACTGTTAGTTTTGGTTCTGATGTAAAATTACGAAAGTATATTCATGGAGCTGGAGCTATTGATCTTCGTCTCATTAATCAAAATCCGAATGAGGATGTTAGTGTGTCTCTTGCGGCAAGCGGGTCCGTTGGAGTTACTGGAGTAGTTACATTAGTTGGCTACTCCATAGGAGATTAACATGGCAGAGTTTTCGGCGGCTAAGGCCCATGCACGTCGAATTGTAGCACTTCTGAAGCCCCTACAGGAACTCGAGTCTGTTTTTGTTGAGGGGGATAGGGCGGCTGATCTGATAGCTCTAGCTGAGTCTTCTGCTGCGTCTGCGAACAACAAAGCTAGTAAGATTCTAGCAGAAGCTGAAAGTCACGTAGCTGGGCTTGTCGATAAGGGAAAGGCAAAGATCAAAACTTTGTCAAATGAGGAAGAGGAGATCAAGATTCGACTTGCTTCTCTCAGAGAAAATCTTGATCGAGCCACTGTAGAGCACCAAAATTTCGTCAAGAATCTTTACGAGAAAAAGGTCAGACTACAGCACAAATTCGACGTTTTGAACAAAGAACTAGATGAAACGATTTCTAAGAAAACAAAACTTCGCGATGAGATCGTTACGGATCTTGCGGCGATGAAGGCAAAGATATAATGAGGGGAGGCGTAGCGTGGCCCTGACACTCTCGGCGCTCAAGACCGAACTCACGACTGATCCCAACGCCTACGGCTACGCGCCGCACGTCGCCAGCGGCAGCACCGGCGCGCTCGCGGCTCTGCTCAATGAGCCGCGCACGACGATCAATGTTCCGCGCGGGCTCGTCGGCACCTGGGAGATCATCGCCGCAACCGATGCCGCCGAG
>Ga0209342_10001549_pt1 | contig 25827 bp, 13 predicted proteins | sample RifCSP16_2_FD_184023 | JGI IMG/M metagenome (GOLD analysis project Ga0209342, IMG submission 184023) | Soil microbial communities from Rifle, Colorado - Rifle CSP2_sed 16_2 (SPAdes) (version 2) | ecosystem: Environmental > Terrestrial > Deep subsurface > Rock core/Sediment | place: Rifle... | reverse complement strand
CCTGTTACGGCGTAAGAGTGTGACCGCTCTCCAGGCCGAAGCGCAGACCGACCACAGCCTCAAGCGGGCGCTGGGCGCGCTCAACCTGACGATGCTTGGCATTGGCGCCATCATCGGGACCGGGATTTTCGTGCTCACCGGCACCGTGGCGGCGCAGAATGCGGGCCCCGCCGTGGTGCTGTCGTTCGTGCTGGCCGGCGTCGCGTCGGTCTTCGCGGCGCTGTGCTACGCGGAGTTCGCGTCGTTGGTACCCATGGCGGGAAGCGCCTACACCTACGGCTACGCCACGCTGGGCGAGTTCTTCGCATGGATCATCGGCTGGGACCTGATCCTGGAGTACGCGCTGGGCGCGGTGACGGTCGCCATCGGATGGTCGGGCTACGTCGTCTCGTTCCTGGCGGACATCGGGATCCACATCCCGCCCCAGCTTTCCGCGGCCGCGGGCAGCGAGCTGATCGAGGTCGCGGGCGGGCGGTGGCAGGTGGTGACCCAGCAACTGCTGGACGGCCTCGTCGCCAGCGGCGTGGACCCGGCGACCCTGCCGCACGCCACGGCGCTGTTCAATGTGCCCGCGGTGCTCATCATCGCCATCGTGACCACGCTGCTGGTGATCGGCATCAAGGAATCCGCCAACGTCAACAACGTGATCGTGTTCATCAAAGTCGCCGTGGTGATCCTGTTCATCGTGGGCGCGGTCTGGGCCATCGACGCGGCCAACTGGACCCCGTTCATGCCGCAGAACACCGGCATCGCGGGCGAGTACGGCTGGACCGGCGTGATGACCGGCGCCGGCATCGTGTTCTTCGCCTACATCGGCTTCGACGCGGTGAGCACGGCCGCCCAGGAGGCCAAGAACCCGCAGAAGGACATGCCCGTGGGCATCATCGGGTCGCTCCTGATCTGCACGGTGCTGTACATCCTGGTCTCGGCGATCGCCACCGGCGTGGTGCCCTATCGCGAGCTGGATGTGCCAGATCCCATCGCGGTGGCGGCGGACCAGGCGGGGATGGGCTGGATGTCCACGCTGATCAAGCTCGGCGCCATCGCGGGACTCTCGTCCGTGATCCTGGTGATGCTGCTGGGCCAGTCCCGGATCTTCTGGACCATGTCGCGGGATGGCTTGCTGCCGCAGTTCGTCAACCGTATTCACCCCAAGTTCCGGACCCCGTGGATCACCTCCATCGTGACCGGCATCGGCGTGGCCTTCTTCTCCGCCATCTTCACGGTACGCGAAGCGGGCAGCCTGGTGTCCATCGGCACGTTGCTGGCGTTCGTGATCGTGTCGGCTGGTATCCTGGTGCTGCGGGTCCGCGAGCCCAACCTCCCGCGCACCTTCACAACGCCCTGGGTCTGGTTCGTGGCGCCCATGGGCGCCATCTCGGCGCTCTACCTGATGGTCTCGCTTCCCTGGCGCACTTGGCAGCGGCTGCTGATCTGGCTGATGATCGGGCTGGTGATCTACTTCGCTTATGGGGTGCGGAAGAGCAAGCTGGCGCAGGCGCCGGCGGGGAATTGAGAAAGACGTTAACGCCTCTACCGTTCACGACGGCATAATCCGCTCCGGCCCCTCTTTCTCCTCTTCGTCGAGCTCGTGTAGCAGCGTGTTCACCGTCTGCTGCACGAGCTTCTCCACTTTCACGCCCTGACGCGCCGCCTCGCCCTCGTACGCGAGGTAGGTCTCGTCACTCAGCTCGGCCCACACTCTGAGCTTGTGCATATTGCCTCCCTGCCGAACCGCTACCGGACCGGCACGGCCTTGTGGCCGTAGCAGAGAATCCCGCCCTTCCCCTCTTTCCGGATCCGCCGGAACTCCAGCGACACTTCCATCCCCGGCGCGACGTCGTTGGGCTCGCAGTCGGCCACCTGCACCATGAGACGCGCGCCCTCAGGCGTCTCGATCACGGCCATGGCGTAGGGCGCCTCCATCTGGAACTCGGTGGGGGCCACGTGGATCACCGTGGAGGTCACCACCTTGCCCCGGCGCGAAAGCGTCAGGGTCTCGAATCGCTCGCCGCGACACGCCGGACAGACGCGCCGAGCCGGATAGACCACCGCTCCGCAGGCGGCGCATCGCCCCGCCTCCAGCCGGTATCGGGCCGGCACCTCGCGCCAGTATCGTGGACTGGGCATGGTCAAACCCTCTCGAAGATGTGCACCACCGAGCTGCCACCCGAGCCGCCCATGTTCTGGGTGAGGCCCACGGCGGCGTCTTGCACCTGGCGCTCGCCCGCCTCCCCCCGGAGCTGCTCGAAGATCTCGATCACCTGCGCGATCCCCGTCGCCCCCACCGGATGGCCCTTGGACTTGAGGCCGCCGCTCGGGTTCACGGGAAGGCGCCCTCCCAGCGCAGTCTCCCCGGTCCTCGCCGCTTCCCCGCCCCGTCCCTGCTCGGTGAAGCACAGGGCCTCGAGCACGCAGATCTCCGCGATGGAGAAGCAGTCGTGCACCTCGGCCACGTCAATGTCCGCCGGGCCCAGACCCGCCATGTGGTAGGCCCGGCTGGCCGAGAGACTCACGGCGTCCAGGAAGGCCGGATCGCGCCTCTCGGCCAGCGCCATCGAGGAGGTGGCGAGACCGCTGGCCCGAATCTCCACCGGCCGGTCTGTGAACTCCTGGGCTCGCTCCAGCGGGCAGAGCAGGACCGCGGCAGCGCCGTCGCTCACCGGCGAGCAGTGCAACAGGCGCAGCGGATCCGCCACCAGCGACGAGGCCATCACCTGTTCCAGCGTCACTTCCTGGCGGTACTGTGCCCTGGGGTTGAGCGCGCCGTGCCGATGGTTCTTGACGGACACCGCGGCGAGGTCCTCCAGCGTCGTCCCGTGCTGCGCCATGTGCGCGCGGGCGATCATGGCGTAGAGACCCGGGAAGGTGATGCCGTGATACACCTCGTTCTCCTGGTCCGCGGCGGTGGCCAGCACGTTGGTCACGTCCCCGCCGTCGTTCATCTTCTCCACCCCAACGGCCAGCACCAGGTCGCTCATGCCGGAGGCCACGTCGAGGAACGCCGATCGCAGCGCCACGCCCCCGGAGGCGCAGGCCGACTCTACGCGGGTGATCGGCACGCCGCGGATTCCCAGATGGTCGGCCAGCAAAGGGCCCAGATGCTCCTGGCCCACGAATTGGCCGCCGGACATGTTGCCCACGTAGACGGCGTCCACCGTGTCGGCGCGGGCGTGGCGCAGCGCCTCCAGCGACGCGTCCACGAACAGATCGCGCAGGCTGTGCCGCCACAATTCGCCAAACGGCGTCATTCCCGCCGAAACGACCGCGACTTCTCGCATGGAAAGTCCTCCGCTTACTCGTTCAGCAGGATTTTCTCCCGGTACTTGGCGTACTGGCCGTAGGTGAGGTAGCGGCGCGGGCCATCGAGCATCGAGCGGACCGTTGGCGCGCGGTCCCGGCGCTCGGGCAGAAGCTCCGTGGCGCGCAGCACGAAGGAATCGCTCCCCGCGCCCGAGCCGAACGACGTAATCAGGATGAGGTCATCCGGGTCGGCCACGTCCAGGATCGCGGCCAGGCCGGTGGGCGACGAACCGGAGTACGTGTTCCCCATGGTAGAGACAACCCATCCAGTCTCGAGCTGCTTCTTGGTGAAGCCCAGGTCCGCGCCTACCGAGAGCGGAAACTTCCCGTTGGGCATGTGGAAGACGGCGTAGCGGAAGTCGGACGGCTTGAGGTTGGTGCGCTCCAGGATCGCCTTGGTCGCCTCGGTGACGTGCCGGAAGTAGGCGGGCTCGCCGGTGAAACGGCCGGTGTGGCGGGGGTAGAACTCGCCCTCGCGCCGCCAGAAGTCCGGCGTATCCGTGGTGTAGCTGTACGTCTCGACCACCTTGGCCAACACGTGTTGTTTGCCGAACAGGTAGGCGGCGCCGCCCGCCGAGGCCGAGTACTCGAGCGCGTCGTTGGGAGCGCCCTGTGAGGTGTCGGCGCCGATGCCCATGGCGTATTCCACGCGCCCGGATTCGACCAGCGACAGCGCCACGAACATGGCCTCGGTGCCGGCCTTGCAGGCGAACTCGAAGTCGGCCACGTGCACCTCGGGCCCAATCCCCAGCGCCTCGGCCACGACCGTGCCGCTGGGCTTTACCGCGTAGGGATGGGACTCCGAGCCGATGTACAGCGCGCCTACCAGCCGCGGGTCTATGCCGGCCCGCTCCAGCGCCGCGCGGCCGGCTTCGACCGAGATGGTGATCGTGTCCTCGTCGAGTCCCGGCACCGACTTCTCTTCGAGCAGCAGCCCGCGGCGGATGGCGGCGGGGTCCTTGCCCCACTGACGTGCGATTTCTTCTGCCTTGATCCGATTGCGGGGAATGAACGCGCCGTAACCCACGATGCCAGCCATGCAGTCACCTCGGCAGTAAGGCGCCCAAGGACGCTCTGCCGACAAAGCAGGGCAACGCGCGTTGAAGAAGGAGTGAAACCTGCGTTAAGAGTGCGCCGCGCTTGTTCGTACCACGATCACCGTGGTCCCCCCTCCCCCACCAGCCTGGCCATCCGTTGCTTTACGTCTCGAACCAGGGGTTGGAGTTCGGGATCGGCATCCTTCCACAGGTCCACGAACCGGCCGTAGTACTCCAGCGCCTTCTCGCGGCTGCGCTTGGCCTCGTACAGCTCGCCCAGCCGCTTGTACGCCGGCCCCAGCCGATCGAACTCCCAGAAGATCCTCCCGGGATCTGGCACGCTTATCGCCAGCTCATGCGCAGCGATGGCCGAGTCCGGCTGCTCGGCGAGATCGTAGGCTCGCGCCGCGTCCCACAGATACAGAGACGGGAATCCTTGTTGCTCGTTCGCCCCCAGGTAGGCCCGCGCCGCCTCCGCGTATTGGCCCTCGGCCATGGCCACGGCCGCATCCCACCAGGCACGCTCGCTGGCGGTGCGCACGGTAGGAGCGCTGGCCCATTCACCCCGCAGCCGTCGAACGTCGGCCGGCCGCTTGGCCTCGGCATAGATCGCGGCCATCGCCTCGTACGGCCGATCTTCCGCCGGCACCCGGCTGAGCGGGTGCCGAGTCAACGCCCGCTCCAGCTCCCTCAAGGCGTTCGCGGGGCTGCCATACCGCAGCTCCCTTCTGGCCGGCTCCAGACTCAACCGCAGCACATCCAGGGCTCTTCCGCGCCCTTCCGCTTCGGTGAGGACCTGGGCTGTCACCCGAGCCGCCGCCCGCAATCGCCCTTGCACTTCAGGGACGCCGATTCGGAGAAGCGCCGTGAGACGCTCCGCTCCCACCAGCCTGTCCACCAGCGAATCGGCGGCGCGGAAATCCCGCTGCGCCGTTGCCAGCATGACACTCGACCGGTACATGTTAGCGTTGCCGGGCGCCCAGTTACGAAAGGCTGCCAGCGCAGAATCCGCCGCGTCCCAACGCCCTTGCTCCACTAAGGTGCGGGTAAGCCCGGCGAAGTTCTGCCAGATGGCCCCCACCGCAATGCCCCGGCGAAACAACTCCTCCGCCTCCTTCCAACGCCGGAGATCTTCTAACGTGACCGCTTGGTTGTTGATCGCGGTGCTGTTCTCTGCATCTATCTCCAGGACGGCCTGGTACGCGTCAATGGTCTGCTGCGGATCGTTCTGCACGTTCGAGTAGTAGTACGCCGTCGTGAGTAACCGCTCCAACGGCGGCAGCCGATCCCGCAGCTCGAACGCCTTGGTGAGTGCTGTCTTGATGCGGGACTGCTCGGCAAGCGTGTTGCTCAGGATCACACCCTGCTTCCGGTAGGCCATCGCGAAGTTGCTGTCTACTCCAATGGCCTGCTCCAGCACCCGTACCGCCTGCCCGGCGTCGCCCTGATCGTCAAGTTGTTCGGCGCGGGTGTACAAACGCAGAGCTTCCAGCGAGGCCGTGGTGACCTGCGCCAGCGGCTCGGCTGATCGGATGCTCTTGAACGACTCGCCGATCCGCCCCCGGAGCCTCTTGGACAGCCGATCCACCGCCGGAATCAGTCCCGCGGCGTCAGCCGCCGTCTCCCGCAGTGCCAGCAGCTCGGCACCGTCCGCCGCCCCGATCAGCCGCGCCGTGACGACGTAGCCGCTGCCCAGCACGCCGACGTCGCCACCCAGCACCGCCTTCACGCCCTCCCGTTGGGCGATCTCCCGTCCTAGCGCGGCATCCACCACCGCTGTGTCCGGCCGGCCCATCCGCTTGAGCACGCCTTGAATGGCCGCGGCGTCCATGAGCTTGACCACCGGCGACTGCGACAGGTCGACGCGCAGCGCCTGCGTCACGGAAGGAGCGATGTTGGCGTCCGGTGTGCGATCCGCGAATTCCGCCACGATCAAGAGGCCCCGCTGGTCCAGCACGCCGCTTGCCACCAGCGTCCCCACCGGCCCGATGCCAAGCAGCCTCATCGCCATGTACCCGCCGGCCACGACCGCCAGGCCCGCAAACGCGAGTCCGCCCCCGAGGATCGCCTTGCGCCACGTGAAATGCCGCTCCAGCCCCACCGGCGTCGTAACGCGCACGCCCGTCATGGTCGCCATCGCCCGCTGCCGCTCGCGGCGCCCAGTGAGCAACATGATCGGCAGCCCCACTACCAGCAGCCCGATCGCCCCATAGAACACCCAGTCCGGCAACCCGATCAGCTGCACCGCGGCGTACACGATCGCCAACACCCCCACCGAGGCCAGCCCGAACAGCCCCGCCACGCGCACCGGATGCGCTTTGGCGGCCGCCTCTGCCGCGCTGACCGCCAGGACGGGTTGGGTGCCCGTGGGGGTCATCCCACCAGTCGGCGTCACCATGACCTCGAACTGCGCCCGCACCTCTTCGGCTTTCTGCCACCGATCCGCCGCCTTCTTGGCCAGGCACCGCATGATCACTTCGTTCAACCCGGGCGGCACCGTGTTCCGATGGCGGGTCACCGCCTCCGGCGCCTCCGTCACGTGCATGGACAGCACCGCCTGCGCGTTGGGCCCGGTGAACGGCGGCCGCCCGCACAGCATCTCGTAGCCCAAGGCGCCCAGCGCATAGATGTCGGCCCGATGATCCACGTGGGGGTCGGCCACCGCCTGCTCCGGCGCCATGTAGGCCGGGGTGCCCAGCGCCACGCCGAGCGAGGTGAGTGACGAGGCGCCGGTCGAGGCGCTCACCGCCTTGGCCACCCCGAAATCGGTCACCACTGCGTGGTGGCCCGAGAGCAGCACATTGTCCGGCTTGATGTCCCGATGCACCACGCCTTCGCCGTGCGCGTAGGCCAGCGCGTCCGCAACATCCCGGAGAATCCGAGCCGCCTCACCGATCGGCAACTCGCCCTCGCGGGCCAGCTTGGCGCGCAACGATTCACCCTTGATGAACGGCATTACGTAGTAGAGCAGATCGCCGGAGGCGCCGGCCGTGAGCAGGGGCACCACGTGGGGGTGCTGCAATCGGGCGGCCAGCTGGATCTCCCGCTCGAAGCGCTCGACGTTGACGCCAGCGGCCATCTCGGGTGGGAGCACCTTGATGACGACGTTCCGGCCGAGCCGGACCTCCTCCGCGAGAAAGACCCGGCTCATGCCCCCACCGCCCAGTTCCTTCTCGAGGCGGTACGCGTCCCCGACGACCCCTTGGAGACGGGACAGGAGGTCTGCTGCTTCGTCTTTCCCTTTGCCTCGCTCGCGCTTGGGCGTCATCGCTTCTCTCCCACCAGTCGCGCCAACCGCGCCTTCACGTCCCGCACCAGCGGCTGCAGCTCGGGGTCCGCGTCCTTCCACAACTCGACAAACCGGTTGTAGTAGTCGATGGCCTTCTGCCGGTCACCCTTGGCTTCGTGCAGCTCGCCCAGTCGCTTGAGTGAGCGAGCCATCCAGTGGGCGTCCGAGGACAGCCGGTTGCCAGCGGTCTCGAGGTAGCGCGCATAGTAGGCCGCGGCCGAATCGGCATCACCGCCGCGGTCATACGCGTCGGCGATCTCGATGAGATCGCACAGGGCGCATTGGGGATTGTCCCGCCGTATGGCCTGCAGGGTGGCCACGGCCTCGCGATACTGCCCCCGCAGCGCCGCCATGGCGGCTTCCGTGCGTCGCTGGCCATCCCGGACGTCCGGCAGCCCCCGTAGCGACTCTTCCAGTCCTGCGACCAGTTCCTCCACCACCCGCTGGGCCCGCTCTGGCCGCTCGACCAGGAGAAAATCGCCGATGAACCGCGGGTAGCGACGGTCGGCTACCCGGCGCCGGCCCACCAGCTCCAGGTTACGGCGCCACGCTTGCTCCACCCGCGGCGCCCACGCTTTCCGGTCCTGGGCGAACCAGATCTGCCGCTCCAGCGCGTCCAGCTCGATCAGGAAATCCCGGTCGGCCGCTGACAGGCCGGTCCGCTGCGCATTGCGCCGAATCGCCTCGGCCCGGAGACGGGCAGCTTCCGCGAGCTTGCCCTCGAGCGCGGCCAGGTCGCTGAGCTGGTTGTAGGCCCACACTTCGATCACCGGCTGACCGATCCGCGCCTCCTCCGCGACGCGTTTGACCTCGTCCCATTGCATCCGCGCGGCCGCCAGGTTGGCACGCCACTGAGGCACGTTCGCGCTGGTGGGGAACCGCTCCGCGAACAGCTTGAGAATGGTGTCCGCTTCGGCCAGTTGTCCCTCCTCCTGCAGATCACTCAGCAAACCGACATACGTGATGCCACCCGCGACGTTCTTGTCGATCGCCGCACGTCCCGCCGCGTCGCGCTCGGCAAACCGGCCGAGGTCCTGGTACTGCACGGCGAGATTGTTCCACGCGGTGCCGTCATTGGGGTACTTCTCGAGCAGCGCCAGGTACGACGTCACCGCCTTCTCGGGCTGATGCTCCGCTCGGCTCCAGTACATCGCCTCGACGTGATATCGCTCGCGATCGGACAGGCGATCCCGAAGGGCGTAGGCGCGGCGCAGCGCCGAGTCGCCGCTCGCCCCCATCTGGAACACCAGGTTCGGGTTGGTCTTGTACGCCCCCAGCCGTCGCCAGGCCATGGCGAACGTCGAGTCGCGCGCCACCGCCTCCTCCAGCAGGGCGATGGACCGACCGTAATCTCCCTCGTCCGCGACCTTCTGGGCCTGGGTGTACAGCCGCAGCGCCTCGACCGACTTGGTCGTCAGGCGCTCCAGCGGCGGATCGGCACGCACGGCGCGGAGCGACTCACCGATCCGCTCCCGCAGGTGGGCGGACACCTTCCCCACCGCCTTGAACAGGCCTTCCGAGCCCGAGGCCGGCTCGCTCACCGCCACCAAGGCCTCTCGCGTGCCCGCGGCCACCAGCCTCGCCGAGATGATGTAGTCGCCGCCAACCGGGCGGATCTCGCCCGCGACGAACGCCTTGATGCCTTCTCGGGCCGATAGCTCGGCGGCCAGCTCCGGCGTCAGGGCCTCGGCACTCGAGCGGCCCATGCGCACCAGCACCGCGGCCACCTGCGCCGGCTCCATGACGGTGACGATCTGAGACTGCGACAGCGCGATGCGCAGTAGATCGGTGACCGTCTTGCCGAGCGCGGAGTCCGGCGTGGCGTTCTCAAAATCCGTAACCAGGAGGCGCTCCTGCTCTTTGAGCACTCCCGACGCGACCAAGCTCCCCACCGGTCCGATGCCGAGCAGCCGCATCACCATGTAGACCGTCGCTACGAGGGCTAAGCCGGCGAACGCGAGGCCGCCGCCCAGGATCGCCTTCTGCCAGGTGAAATGCCGCTCCAACCCCACCGGCGTGGTCATCCGCACGCCCGTCATGCTGGCGATGGCCCGCTGCCGCTCCCGCCGCCCCGTCAGCACCATGATCGGCAGCCCGATCCCCAACAGCGCAATCGCCGCCCAGAACACCCAGTCCGGCAGCCCGATCAGCTGCACCGCGGCGTACACGATCGCCAGCACCCCCACCGAGGCCAGCCCGAACAGCCCCGCGACTCGCACGGGATGCGCCTGGGCTGCCGCCGCTGCCGCCCCTGCCGCTCCTGCCGCCAGGACGGGTTGGGTGCCGGTGGGGGTCATCCCCCCGGTCGGCGTCACCATGGCCTCGAACTGCGCCCGCACCTCCTCGGCCTTCTGCCACCGATCCGCCGCCTTCTTCGCCAAACACCGCATCACCACTTCGTTCAGCGCCGGCGGCACCGTGTCCCGGTGCTTCGTCACCGGTTCCGCCGCTTCGGTCACATGCGCACTCAACACGGCCTGCGGATTGGGACCCGTGAACGGCGGCCTTCCGGTCAGCATCTCGTAGGCCAACGCGCCGAGCGCGTAGATGTCCGCCCGGTGGTCCACGTGCGGGTCCGCCACCGCCTGCTCCGGGGCCATATAGGCCGGAGTCCCCAGCGCGACGCCGAGTGAGGTCAACGACGACTCGCCGGTCGAGGCACTGACGGCCTTGGCCACGCCGAAGTCGGTGACCACGGCATGATTGTCCGACAGCAGTACGTTGTCCGGCTTGATGTCCCGATGGATCACGCCCTCGCGATGGGCATAGGCGAGGGCGTCGGCCACATCGCGGAGAATGCGCACCGCTTCGCCCACCGGCAGCTCGCCTTCCCGCGCCAGCTTGGCCCGGAGCGCCTCGCCCTTGATGAAGGGCATGATGTAGTAGAGGATGTCCCCGGCCGACCCGGCGGTGAGCAGGGGGACCACGTGCGGATGCTGCAGCCGGGCGGCGAGCTGAATCTCGCGCTCGAACCGCTCGACGTTCACCCCGGCGGCCATCTCCGGCGGGAGCACCTTGATGACCACCTTGCGGCCGAGCCGCACCTCCTCCGCGAGAAAGACGCGGCTCATGCCCCCGCCGCCCAGCTCCTTCTCCACCCGGTAGGCGTCCGTCACGGCGTCCTGAAGCCGCGCCCGGAGGTCGGACCCCTGACCCTTCCCCCTTCCCCGTTCCCCCTTCCCCATTATCGCTTCTCTCCCGCCAGCCGCGCCAACCGCGCCTTCACGTCCGTCACCTGAGACTGCAGCTCGGGATCCGCATCTTTCCAGAGGTTCACGAATTCGCTGTAGCGCGCGATGGCTTGCTCGCGCTCGCCCCGCTGCTCGTGCAGCTCGCCGGCGCGCCTGAGCATGGCGGGCCGCCATTCGGGGTCCCACAGCCACCGGTAGAAGTCCGGCGTGTCCAGACCACGTTGGTAGGCCGCCAGAGCGGAATCAGTTCGCGCCATAGCTTCATATGCCCGGCCCAGCTGATAGAGTCCGCATGCTGGGCAGCCGACCTCCGACGCGAAACGCTCGAACGCCCGAGCCGCCCCCGCCGGGTCCTTCTCCGCCACCGCGAGATCGCCCTCGGCGTTGTATCTGAACGGATCGCGGCGCAGGTCTTCTGGGACCACGCGTTCCCACTCGCGCATGAGTGTCTGCGCCTTGTCCGCTCGCCCGGAGACGGCGTACGCGCTGATGAGGTCCAGGTAGGGGCGGTCCGTGGCGGGGATCTGGCCCAGCGGATACCGCTGCAACGCGTCGTCCAGCGCCTCGACCCCACGCTGCGGGCGATCGCGGTAGAAGGTCTCCCACCGGGCGCGGCCGATGGCGATGCCGAGCGCCTGGCTCAGGAAGCCTCGGTCTCGCTCCGTCCGCTCCTGGCGATCGAGCAATTCCCCCGCCTGCGCCAGCTTCCCACGCACCCGGAGCAGGTCGGCCGAGGAGCCAACTCGACGACGTTCCCACGCCAGGACCCCGCGCCCGGCGTCGCTCATTTTCTGAATCTGCTCGGCCGCGCCGGCATAGTCTTGCCGATCGAAGGCGAAGAATGCCTTGGCCGAGTAGGCGTTGGGATTGTTGGGCAGCTTGCGTTCGAACGCGTCCAGCGTCGCCATCGCCGCACCCAGCTTGCCCTCGGCCACCTCCACCGTCGCCAGATTACTGAAGTGCTGCCACACCGAGCTGTCGGACGACACCAGGGCCTGTTTGTACAGCGATTCGGCCACCACCCACTGGGCCCGGTCCGTAGACAGCTGATTCGCCAGGTTGTTGAGGGCCACCCAACTGGTGGGATCCACATCCAGTGCGGATCGGTAGGCCGCGATGGTTTTCGCCTTGTCAAACTCCACGCTTTCGTGATAGTACGCCTCGGCTAGATACTGCTCGAGGGCGGGCAACCGCTCGCGATGGCGGAAGGCACGGGTCGCGGCGTCTTGGACCCGGGACCGCTCACCGCCCGCGTTGTCCAACACCACCGCGAGGCGTCGGTACGCCATGCCGAACGTGCTGTCGATGGCCACGGCCTGCTGCAGTAGATCGATGGACCGATCGTAGTCGGCGGCATTCTGGGCTTCCACCGCCCGACTGTACAGGCGCAGCGCTTCGAGCGAGCTGGTGGTCACCTGCTCCAGCGGCCGGCTGGCCCGAATGGACCGGAACGAGTCGCCCACTCGCTCGCGGACCTTGGCCGAGAGCCGGTCGAGTGCCTGGAGGATGCTGCCGTCGTCGGGGGCAGTCTCGCGCATCGCGACCAATTCCGAGCCATCCGAGGTCGCGATCACCCGTGCGGAGAGCGCATACTCCCGCCCTACGGTCGCGACGTCGCCGAGGACCATAGCTGGCAGGCCCTCGCGCTCCGCGATCTCGCGGGCGAGTTCCGGCGTAATCGAGGCGGTGGCGGGGCGGCTCATGCGCCGCAAAACGGCCGCGACGTCCTGGCGGGTCATCACCCGCAGCACCGAGGATTGCGCCAGATCAATACGAAAGGCCTCGGACAGCGACGCGCCGAGCGTGGAGTCGGTGGTCCGGTTCTCGAAGTCCGCCACCAGCAGCCGTGCGCGCTCGGGCAGACGCCCGGAGGCCACCAGGGTCCCGACCGGGCCAATGCCCAACACGCGCATCGCCATGTAGCCCCCGGCGACGATCGCCAGGCCCGCAAACGCGAGTCCGCCCCCCAGGATCGCCTTGCCCCAGGTGAAATGCCGCTCCAACCCCACCGGCGTGGTCATCCGCACGCCCGTCATGCTGGCGATGGCCCGCTGCCGCTCCCGCCGCCCGGTGAGCAGCATGACCGGCAGCCCCACTACCAGCAGCCCGATCGCCCCATAGAACACCCAGTCCGGCAACCCAATCAGCTGCACCGCGGCGTACACGATCGCCAACACGCCGACCGACGCGAGCCCGAAGAGTCCCGCGACCCGCACCGGATGCGCTTTGGCAGCCGCCGCTGCCGCCCCTACCGCCGGGACGGGTTGAGTGCCGGTGGGGGTAATTCCCCCCGTCGGCGTCAGCAAAGCGTCCAAGTGAGGGATCAGCTCGTCCGCCTTCTGCCAGCGGTCCGCCGCCTTCTTCTCCAGGCAGCGCATGATCACGCTGTTCAACGACTCCGGGACCGTAGTGCGATGCTTGGTCGCCGGCTCCGGGGCCTCGGTCACGTGCATCGAGAGCACGGCTTGGGCGTTGGGCCCGCTGAAGGGTGGCCGGCCACACAGCATCTCGTAGGCCATGGCCCCCAGGGCGTAGATGTCCGCCCGGTGATCCACGTTGGGATCGGCCACCGCCTGCTCCGGCGCCATGTAGGCCGGCGTCCCGAGGGCGACGCCCAGCGAGGTCAGGGATGACTCACCGGTAGATGAGCTGACCGCCTTGGCCACGCCGAAGTCCGTGACCACCGCGTGGCCTTCGGAGAGCAGCACGTTGTCCGGCTTGATGTCCCGGTGGACCACGCCGTGGCGGTGGGCGTAGGCCAGGGCGTCGGCCACTTCCTTGAGAATCCGGACGGCCTCGCTTACCGGCAGTTCGCCCTGCTTGGCCAGACGGGCGCGCAGCGACTCGCCCTGAATGAACGGCATCACGTAGTAGATGAGATCGTCCTTGGAGCCCGCGCTCAGGAGCGGGACCACGTGTGGGTGCTGCAGCTTGGCGGCGAGCTGGATCTCCCGCCGGAACCGCTCCACGTTGACCCCGGCAGCCATTTCGGGCGGCAGCAGCTTGATCACCACTTTGCGCCCCAGCTCCACCTCCTCCGCCAGGAACACGCGCGACATGCCCCCACCGCCTAGCTCCTTCTCGACACGGTAGCTGGCGCCCAGGGCCGACTGAAGTCGATCGCGGAGATCGCTCATCGCGGTCCCCCTTCCCCGGCCAGCCTCGCCATCCGTTGCTTCACGTCCCGCACCAATGGTTGCAGCTCGGGATCGGCGTTCTTCCACAGATCCGCGAACCGGCCGTAGTACTCCGCCGCCTTCTCCCGGTTGCCCTTCGCCTCGTTTAGCTCGCCCAGCCGGCGGAAACCGATTGCCAACCAGCTGTCGTCCACCCCGAGCCGTTGTCCCGGCGTTTCCAGGTACCGCTGGAAGTAGGCGAGCGCGGAATCCGCGTTGCCGGCCCGGTCGTACGCATCGGCCAGCGTGGCGAGATCGCAGAACGGGCACTCCCGGTTGTCTTCCCGCACGGCTCGGAGGAGCGCCACCGCTTCCGGCGGACGACCTTCCGCCAGCGCCATCGCCGCCCGAGCCCGACGCGCGTTGTTACGCGACCCGGGGAGCTCGAGGAACCGCTGGTCCAAGAGCGACTCGAACTCGCCCAGCAGCTGCCGCGCACGTTGCGGCCGGCCCGCCAGCGCGAATAACCCAACGAACTGCTGGTAGCGGCGATTGAGCGGCGCCACGTTGGCCGTGAACCGGCGATTCCGCTGCCACAGTTCCTCCAGGCGCCCCGCGAATCTCGACCGATCCTCCGCGAACCAGAGCTGGCGCGCCACTCGGTCAAGCTCGATCCGGAAATCCCGGTCCTCGGGCGTCACGTCGAACCGCGGCGCATTCGTGCGGATCGCTTGCTCCCGGAGGCCGTCGGACTCGGCAAGTCTGCCCCGCAACTGCGCCACGGACGCCCGCTGGTTGAAGGCCCACACGTCGAGCGTCGGGTGGTCCCGGCCCGCCATCTCCGCGATCCGGGCCACCTCGTCCCAGTCCATGCGGTCGCCCGCAAGGGCAGCCCGCGCTTGCGGGATTTGTGGGCTTTCCGAATACCGCGTCGACCACTGCTCCAGTACCGTGTCGGCCACGGCCAGTAGTCCTCGAGTCCGCAGGCTCCCAAAGAGGTTGCCATAGGCGTTGGCAGATGCCTGTCCCGTGGCAATCGCCCGGCGGTAGGCGTCGTCGCGCTCGGCGAACCGGCCCAGGGCCGCATAGTCCAGCGCGATGTTGTTAAGCGCCGCGGGGTCATCGGGGTACTTCTCCAGCAAGGCAAGGTACGATGTGACCGAGCGCTCCAAATCCCCCTCGACGCTGCTCCAGTAGATTGCCTCCACGTGGTAGCGCTCACGCTCCGAAAGTCGGCTGCGCAGGGCGTAGGCCCGTCGCAGGGCGGCGAGGCCCTCGTCGCGCATTTCGCCCACCAACTGAGCGTTCGAGGACATGTAGGCGCCCATGCGGCGCCAGGCCATCGCGAACGTGGAGTCCCGCGCCACCGCCTCCTTGAGCAGCGCCACCGCCCGCCGGTAGTCACCGCGGTTTGCGACTTCGGAGGCCTGCGTGTACAACCTGAGCGCCTCGAGGGAAGTCGTGGTGAACCGCTCGAGCGGCGGGTCCGCCCGCACGGTTCGGAGTGACTCGCCAATCCGCTCGCGGAGCCGACCCGAAAGCCGGTCCACCGCATGGATCAGATCGTTCGGGCTGGCCGCGGTCTCGCGGGCCGTCGCCAACGCCTCTCCCGTGGCTGCCGCGACCACGCGTGCCGACACCACGTAGCCGGCGCCAACCGGCCGTATGTCACCGGTCACATAAGCCTTGATCCCCTCTCGCGCGGCGATCTCCGAGGCCAGCTCCGGCGTCACCGGCTGCTCGCGGCTCTGCGCCATGCGCTCCAGGATCTCGGCCACCTGTCTCGGTTCCAACAGGCTCATCACGCGGGATTGCCCGAGGTCTATGCGGAGCAGCTCGGTGACCGATTCGCCCACTGTCGTGTCGACCGTGAAGTTCTCGAAGTCGGCCAGCAGCAGCCGCTCCCGTTGACCGAGCTTCCCGGAAGACATCAGGGTGCCGGCAGGCCCAATGCCCAGCGCCCGCATCGCCGTGTAGCTCATGCTCAAGACGCCCAGCCCAGCGAACGCCACGACGCCACCCATCACGGCCTTGCGCCAGGTGAAATGCGGCGTCAACCCACCGGATGGCGTGGCCGTCATACGCCCAGTGGAGCGGGCCAACGCCCGCCGCCGCTCGTGGTGGCCGGTGAGCAGCATGATGGGCAGCCCGGCCGCGAGCAGGACGATGGCCCCGTAGAACACCCAATCCGGAAGGCCGATTAGTTGGACCGCAGCGTACACGATGGCAAGAACCCCGACCGCGGCCAGGCCGAACAATCCCGCGACCCGCAGCGGGTGCGCCCGCTCGATGGCCGCCGCCGTGCCCGACGAAATCACCGGCTGCGTCCCGGTGGGCGTCATCCCGCCCGTCGGCGTCGCCATCGCCTCGACCAGACCCAACAGGTCGTCCGCCCGCTGGGGCCGATCCGCTGGCTTCTTTTCCAGACAGCGGAGAATGAGCGCGCTCACCCCCTCCGGTACCGCCGCCCGATGCCGCGTCACGGGGTCCGGTGCCTCCGTGATATGCGCCGCAAGCACCGCCTGCGCATTCATCCCCGTGAACGGCGGCCGGCCAGACAGCATCTCGTACGCCATGGCACCGACAGCGTAGATGTCGGCCCGGTGGTCCGTATGCGGATCCGCTGTCGCCTGCTCCGGCGCCATGTACGCGGGGGTCCCGAGCGCCACGCCCATGGACGTCAGCGCGGTCTTCCCCGTGGACTCGGCCACCGCCTTGGCCACCCCGAAATCCGTGACCAGGGCGTGCTTCCCCGAGAGCAGGACGTTGTCCGGCTTGATGTCCCGGTGCACCACGTGCTGACCGTGCGCATAGGCGAGCGCATCCAGCACGTCCCGCAGGATCCGGAGCGCCTCGGCGACCGGCAGCTCGCCCTCACGCGCCAGTTTCGCGCGCAGCGACTCGCCCTCGATGAACGGCATGATGTAGTAGAGCAGATCGTCCGACGAGCCCGCCGTCAGCAGCGGCACCACGTGCGGATGCTGCAGCTTGGCGGCGAGCTGGATCTCGCGCTCAAACCGATCGACCGAGACGCCGGCGGACATCTCGGGAGGCAAGACCTTGATGACGACCTTGCGGCCCAGCCGGACTTCTTCGGCGAGAAACACGCGGCTCATCCCACCGCCGCCGAGTTCTTTCTCGATGCGGTAGCCGGAGCCCAGAGCGGACTGGAGGCGGTCCCGGAGCTCAGCCATGAGGCTCCGCAGTCCTCGAGATCATCGCGGTCGCTCCCCCGCCAACCGCGCCATTCGCTGCTTCACCTCGCTCACCATCGGCTGCAGCTCCGGATCCGCCCCCTTCCACAGCTCCACGAACCGCCCGTAGTGCTCCACCGCCTGCTCGCGGTCGCCCTTCCCCTCGTACAGTTCGCCCAGCCGTCGCAACGCCGGAGCCAGCCACACCTGGTCATCGCCGAATCGATCTCCCGGTGTCTCCAGGTACTCCCGGTAGTACGCAATCGCTGAGTCCGCGAGCCCGGCCTGATCGAAGGCGTACGCCATGTCGGCGAGGAAGCAGATTGAGCAACCGTCCTTAATCTCCTCACGCGCCAGGCGGTACTGCCCCACCGCGTCCGACGCCCGCCCCTCAGCCACGCGGACCTGCCCCTCGAGCACGCGCAGCTCGTTTCTCTGGAACCAATCCTCCCGCTGTCGCTGGTCTAGCGAGCCGCGGTACTCCTCCAGCACTCGCCGCGCCGCCGCGGGTCGGCCCGCCTGGGCGAGGTCCGTGATGAACCGCGGATACCGCCGCTCCTGCGGCCCTCGCGGCGCCGTGAGCCGCCGGTTGCTCTGCCACAGCACTTCCAGACGGTCGGCGGCGGCTCGCCCGCCGGTGCCGAACCACGCTGCGCGTTCCGCCCGGCCCAGCTCGATCAGCATGTCGCGCTCTTCCGGCGCCATGCCCGCCCGCTGGGCATCGATCCGCTGCGCCTGATCGCGACGCCGGTTCGCCTCGGTCAGTTCCCCCCGAACCTGGGCGATCGCCGCGAGCCGGTTGTGCGCGAACACTTGCTGGGCAGGTCGCCCGCTTAACAGGTCCCGCGCCGCCTCCGCGGAACCGTCGAAATCCATCCGCACGGCCGCCAGAGTAGATCGCTGCTCAACTACGTTGGGGTTGGCCGGGAACCGCTCGGCAAACAGCTGCAGGATGGTGTCGGCCGCGGCCAGCTGGCCCCGGCCACGCAGAAAGAAAACGAGATTGCCGTACGTGAGGGAGATTGCCACACCTGCCTGAACTGCTCGCCGTAAGACCGCGTCCCGCTCTGCCACCCTGCCCAGGAAGGCGTACTGGATTCCGAGGTTGTTCAACGCAGTCCCGTTATTCGGGTGCTTCTCCAGGATCGCGAGGTAGGCCGTCACGGCCTTCTCACCGTCATTCTCCACTCGCGACGCGTACATCGCCTCCACGAAGTAGCGCTCCACGTCAGACAACCGATCCCGCAGCTCATAGGCCCGCCTGAGGGCCGCGCGCCCTCGTTCCCCGAGGAGCCCGACGAATCCGGTGTTCGTCATCAGCGTGCCCATGCGGCGATACGCCATGGCAAACAGCGTGTCGTGCTTCACCGCCTCCTCCAGCAGCGCGATGGCCCGATCGACATCGCCCTCTTGTTGCACGCGGTCCGCCTGGGCGTATAACCGGAGCGCCTCGAGCGACGTGGTGGTGAGCCGCTCGAGGGGTGGGTCCGCACGCACCGTGCGGAGTGACTCGCCGATCCGTTCCCGGAGCTTGTCCGACAGCCGGTCAATCGCGGCGATCAGTCCCTCGGCGCCCGGCGCCTCCTCTCGCAGGACGACCAAAGCGTCGCCCGTCCCCGCGGCGACCATCCGGGCCGAGATCACGTAGCCGGCGCCGAGCGGCCGGATCTCTCCGGCCACGAACGCCTTGACACCTTCCCGTGCCACCACCTCTCCCGCCACCTCGGGCGTGACCGGGGTGTTCCGACGGCGCCGCATCCTCTCCAGCACGTCGGACACTTGGGTGGGCTCCATCACGCTGACGACCCGAGACTGGCCCAGCGCGACTCGCACCAGGTCGGTCACCGTCCTTCCCAGCGCCGAGTCCTGCGTACCGTTCTCGAACTCGGCCACGATCAGGCGCTCTTGCTCGCGCAGCGCACCCGAGGCGATCAGGCTCCCCATGGGCCCAATGCCCAGCGCCCGCATCGCCATGTAGCCCGCCGCCACGACGCCGAGCCCCGCGAACGCGGCCGCGCCACCCATCAGCGCTTTGCGCCAGGTGAAATGCGGCGTCAATCCGCCGGCGGGCGTGGCCGTCAGGCGCCCGCTTGAACGGGCCAGCGCCCGCCGCCGCTCGTGATGGCTGGTGAGCAGCATAATCGGCAACCCCACCGCCAACAGGCCGATCGCCCCGTAGAACACCCAGTCCGGCAGCCCCATCAGTTGCACCGCGGCGTACACGATCGCCAGCACCCCCACCGACGCCAGCGCGAACAGCGCCGCGACTCGCACCGGGTGGGCCCGCTCGATCGCCGCCTGCGTCCCCGACGAAATCACCGGCTGGGTCCCCGTGGGCGTGATCCCGCCGGTGGGCGTGAGGATCGCCTCCAGGTGCGGCAGCAGCTCCTCCGCCCGCTGCCAGCGATCCGCCGGCTTCTTCTCCAAACAGCGCAAGATGAGTTGATTCAGCGGCTCCGGGACCGTCGTGCGGTGCTTGGTCACCGGCTCCGGGGCCTCGGTCACGTGGGCCGCCAGCATCGCCTGGGCGTTCATCGCCATGAACGGCGGTCGCCCGCTCAACATCTCGTAGGCCAGCGCCCCCAAGGCGTAGATGTCCGCCCGATGATCGGTGTGCGGATCCGCGGTGGCCTGCTCCGGCGCCATGTAGGCCGGCGTCCCCAGCGCCACCCCCATCGAGGTGAGCGTGTGCTTCCCGGTGGACTCGGCCACCGCCTTGGCCACGCCAAAGTCCGTCACCAGCGCATGCTTCCCACTCAACAACACGTTGTCCGGCTTGATGTCCCGATGGACCACGTGGTGCCCGTGGGCGTAGCTCAGCGCGTCCACCACGTCCCGGAGGATCCGCAGGGCCTCGGCCACCGGCAGCTCGCCCTCGCGCGCCAGCTTAGCCCGCAAGCTCTCGCCCTCGATAAAGGGCATTACGTAGTACAGCAGATCGCCGGAAGCCCCGGCGGAAAGCAGCGGCACGATGTGCGGATGCTGCAGCTTGGCCGCCAACTGGATCTCGCGGCGGAACCGCTCCACGTTGACGCCCGCGGCCATGTCCGGCGGCAACACCTTGACCACCACGCGCCGGCCCAGGTCTACCTCCTCGGCCAGGAACACGCGCGACATGCCGCCGCCGCCCAGCTCCTTCTCGACCCGGTAAGCGGGGCCCAATACCGCCTGCAGACGCTCGGTCAGCTCCGGCACTCGGATGCCTCAGAGGGAGGGGGGGGAGGAACGAAGGAAGCTACGGCCCCGCGACCCGGACCACTAGGGCCGAGGGCCGAGTGAAACTGTCCTCCGGGCGGGGGCGTAGAGCCCTTGAGTCCCCACGGAAGCCCGCCTTATGGAAAACCTGCTCCAAGACGCCCGCTACGCCTTCCGGTTCCTGATCAAGCGCCCGGGACTCTCCCTAGTCGCCGTCCTCTGCCTGGCCATCGGCATCGGCGCCAACACCGCCATCTTCAGCCCGGTGGACGTCTTCATGCTCCGCCCGCTCCCCTACCCCCAGGCGGATCGGCTGGTAGTCGCAACTACTGTGGACCAGACCCGGGGCGGCATGGACCTCTCGTACTCCTTGCCCGATCTGCTCGACACCCGCGCCCAAGCCCAAACGCTCGATCTCGCCGGTTACAGCGGCCGGAGCCTCAACCTGTCCGGGCGCGAGGAGCCGGAGCGCCTGATCGGCCAGGTCGTCACCGCCAACTTCTTCCGCGTGTTCGGCGTCCAACCCGCCCTCGGTCGCGACTTCCTGCAGGCCGAGGAAGATCCCGCCGCGGACCGGCCGGTGATCCTGAGCCACGGGCTCTGGCAGCGTCGCTTCGACTCGGACCCGGGTGTCCTGGGCCAGGCCATCAAGCTCGACGCGACGCTGCACACCGTCATCGGTGTGGCACCCGCCAAGTTCGGATTCCCCGATCCGTCAACCGATGTATGGATCCCGGTCGTGGCGGATGGAGCCGCGCCGCGCGGCGCCCATTATCTCCAGACCATCGCCCGCCTGGCTCCCAGCGCCAAGTTGGAGACGGCACGCGCCGAGCTGGCGACTATCGCGCGGCGCCTGGAAGTCGCCTACCCCGAGTCCAACCGCGGCTACGGCGCGCGAATCACCTCCGTGCGGGAGGAGTTGTACGGCCCGCAGTTCCGCTACGGCTCCGGGATCTCCAGCGTGGCCGTGTTCTTCTTGCTGTTGATCACCGCCGCTAACGTAGCCAACCTGCTGCTCGCCCACGCCGCGAGCCGCGAGCGCGAGATCGCCATCCGCGCCGCCCTGGGCGCCGGGCGATGGCGCATCGTCCGCCAGTTGCTGTTCGAGAGCCTGCTCCTGGGCGCCGGCGGCGGTCTGGTGGGTCTGGGACTTGCCTGGGTCGGCATCAAGGGGCTTTTCACCATCATGCCATCCTGGTTCCCGGGAGTGGAGCGCATCGGCCTCGACGCCCGGGTCTTGGGATTCGCGATCGTCATCTCGCTGTTCGCCGCGCTGGTGGCCGGCCTGGGCCCCGCGCTCCAGGCCGGGCGGCACAACGTCCGGGAATCGCTCCAGGAGAGTGGCCGCGGCTCCAGCCTGGGGCGGCGGCGCGGGCGATTGCGTGGCCTGTTCGTCGTGTCCGAAGTGGCGCTCGCCATTGCGCTGCTCGCCGGCGCGGGCCTCCTGATCAAGGGTTTCAACCGGCTTCAGTCAGCATCGTTGGGCTTCGATACCGAAGAGGTGCTCACCTTCCGGACCACGCTGCCCGCCAGCAAGTACGCCGAGCCCGCCAGCCAGTGGCGGTTCACGGAGCGACTGATCCAGCGCCTTGGTGAGCTGCCGGGCGTGGAGCGGGCCGGCGCCACATCCATCCTTCCCACCACCGGCAACAGCGGCACCTATTACCAGATCGAGGGCGAGGAGCGGCCGGACGGGGAGCGCCTGGTGGTGAGCTTCCGCTCGGTGAGCCCGGACTACTTCGCCGCCGTCGGCATGCAGCTACTGCGCGGCCGCGGCCTCACGGCGAGCGACGTCGCCGAAGCGCCGTTGGTGGCCGTCGTCAACCAGGCGTTCGTGCGGCGTCATTGGCCCAACGCCGAGGCACTGGGCCGGCGCCTGGTGCTCCAGTCGGGCACGCGCGAGATCGTGGGTGTGGTACGGGACGCGCTGGAGTTCGGCGCCGACGACGGGACGCCCGCCGCCATGGTGTACTTCCCGGGGGCGCAGCTGCCGTTCCGCAACGTCGGCGTGGCGCTCCGCGCGGCGGGGGACCCCGCGACCCTAGCCGAACCAGCGCGGGCGGCCCTGCTGGCGCTCGACCCAGACCAGCCGTTGTTCGACGGGATGACCATGGCCCGGCGGATCGAGCTGAACAATCAAGGCAACGGAGTGGTGGCGCGAATCATGGGCGTGCTTGCCGCTATCGCGCTGGTGCTGGCGGTGGTGGGTGTGTACGGCGTGATGAGCTACAACGTGAGCCAGCGGACGCAGGAGATCGGCATTCGCATGGCGTTGGGCGCCGCGGCGGGCGACGTGCTCCAGATGGTGCTGCGGCAGAGTGGCCGGGTGGTGACCGTCGGATCGGTGGCGGGCGTGCTGCTCGCCCTCGGCTTGAGCCGCGGGCTTTCGATCTTCCTCTTCGGGGTAAGCCCCTTCGACCCCCTCACCTTCCTGGGCGTGGTCCTGACCCTGGGTGCCGCGGCGCTGGTCGCAAGCTACTTGCCGGCTCGCCGAGCGACCCAGACGGACCCACTGATCTCGCTGAGGACCGAGTAGGAAGCCGCGCTCAGTGGGTCGGCCGCTCCACCTCGCCGCTGCGCCGCTGCACGGTCTGGAAGAGCCGCGCGGTGGTGGCGCGCGCCTCCGCCTCACCAACACCGGCTTCCTGAAGCCACCGGCCCGCCGCTCCGCCGCTGCCGATCAGGGCCAGGAGCAAGTGCTCAGTGCCCACCGAGACCTGTTTCAACTCCGCAACCCACCGCTGCGCCGCCCCTAGCACGACGTCCTCGCCCACCAAGGGATTGGGGCCGGCCCGCTCCAACTCGGCCCGCGCCTTGTGGGCCAGGCCACCTTCCCTCACGCCCAGCTCGCGCAAGACGAATGCGGACATCCCCCGACGGTCGGCCAGCAAGCCGACCAGAATGTGCTCCGCCGCGAGCTGAGGATGGCCCAAGCGCGACGGCTCCTCCCGAGCGCGGCGGATCACGCGCTTGGCGCGGTCGGTCAGCAGGGGCTGGGAGGGCTGGGAAGGCATGACCGTCAACAAGGGGTTCGATCTTTGCGTTAGTGCCCCGTGAGGAACCGCGCCTCGGACTCCGTGGGAAAGCGCTCCCCCCAATCCGCTCCGTACATCAAACGACTCGCCGTTCCCACCACCCACGCGAGCGCGTCGACCGCCACGTAGCGCTGCATCCACCGCCCGGCTCCGAACCGGTTGAGGGCCACTCGCGCGAAGGGATCGCTCCACGCCGTGAGCACGAAGTCCTGCTGGAGCACGTGCACCCGCTCGTGGGCCAGCACGTGGGCCCGAGGCGGAGGCGCCCCCCGATAGAGCCCAGGATCACCGAGAAACACCGAGCGGGAGACCGCGTAGGCGAGCACGCTGTGCTCGGAATCCACCAGCCAGCGTCCCTCTGCCTCGAACACCGGGGCGCCGGACGAGAAGCTCTCAGCGAGGTTAAGGATCAGATGGGAGCCGAGAAGCCCCGTGGTCAGCCACGCCGTGGCCGCGATGTCGAGCTGGGGCTGGACCCGGAATCCATGGGTCAAGTCGAACGTGGCCCGCACCGGGAGAGGCCCGAGTGGTAGGTACAGGTGACTGAGCGTGGGCACACCGTCGGACGCATTGCGCACCATGGAGACGCCGAGGGCGTTGAATTCGCGGCCCAGCAGACCCGCGCCCCAGAAGTCCTGGACCGCGACGCGCTTGCCCACGTAGCTCACGCTACCACCCAGCGCCCCGCGCACGAAGCCGTCCTTGAACGAGCCGCCCCTCAGCTTCTGCAGCACGGCGCCCGTCAGCGCGCCGATCGCGGCGTTGCCGGCGAGCACGGTGACGTGGCCCACCCAGCGGGGCGTTTCGGGGGAGCTGGGCGTGATGGTGATGGGCGGCGCCTGCGCCACGGCCGCCCCCGCCAGCGCCAGCGCGACCGGGACGACGATCAGGAGGGAAGAGCGCGGATGGTACACCCTCTTCAATCTGCCGCGGGTCCACCAATGCGCTACCCCCTGGGGTCGCTCGCGAGACGCGCAAGTTGCGACCTCGAAGTCCCGTTGGACCCGGCGCTTGACCAAATAGGCCAGCTGTTCTAAATAGGTAACCATATGGTTACCATTTTGGCTTCCGACAAGCTCGACTCGATGTTCGCGGCCCTGGCCGATCCCACGCGGCGGGCCATCGTCGCTCGGTTGGCGGACGGCGGGGCCACCGTCGGGCAACTGGCGCGGCCGTTTCGCGTCTCTCGGCCGGCGATCTCGAAACACCTTCGGGTGCTGGAGGCGGCGGGCCTGGTGCGGCGGGTTCGAGCGGGACGCCAGAGCCGGTGTTCGCTGGAGTCCGCGCGGCTGCGCGAAGCCGCCGAATGGGTCGGCCGCTGCCGGACGTGCTGGGAGGGCCAACTCGATCGGTTCGCCGATTGCCTGGCCAGCGCACAATAGCTCGATCGCCCACGCTTCTACCGTTGGTCCAGCTTCCGCCCCGCGTTCAGGTTGTCGAAGTGCATGATGGTGTTCAGCACCAGCGCATAGCTACCGATCGTCTCACCGCGCCAGATGGGGTTAATGGCGAACAGCACCACGTGCCCCTTCCCTCGCGGGACGTCCACCACGACTGGCCGCTCCGCGACTTCGCTCCCACCCTGGAGCAATCCCGACACTAGGAGATCTCGCTGCGCGCTGAACCGTAGCACCACCCGCGGCCGCTGATCGGGCGGGATCACGTTCAGCGGGTTTCTCAGCTGCTCGTCCAGCAGCGGCGCCGCCTGCCACGGCTCCACCCGCGGCGGCGTGGGAGCCTCGAAGCGCGGGTCCATCGCCGGCCGGCCCTGGGGCACGTCCGGATCGTCCGGCGTCCCGCGCCCCGTGGGCCGCCCACTCGCTTCGCCAAACCGCCCGCGGCCTCGCCCACCCAGCGTGTTACTGACCGAGAAGCTCTCGCCATCGCTGCTGTAGACCGCCAGGCTGTCCATGACGCCATACGCTATGGGGCTGGCATCGTCCACCAAGCGCGAGCGGAGCAGGCTCCCCACCACCCGGCTGTTTCCCGCCTGATTGGTGGTGACGCCGCTGGTGAGCCCGTATTGGACGGCGAAGCCGGCGGTGTTCTCGACACCCCCCAACACCCCGCCCCGGGACACGAAGCTCTCGAGATGCCTCAGGCCCTCCCAACCCAGTCCGGGTCGCATGTCGTCGGTCTCATCGGTGAGGCCCAGGTTCGGGGTCTCTGCCGTCTTTTTCCAGGGCATCGGATTCCGCCACATGGGAAGCCCCGTCACGATTTGCTGCGGGCTCCCGCCGGCGGGCGGGAAGAGAATGACGTCATACTTCGCGTTCAGGTCCGCGGTGGCCGCGATGTCCTGCACGCTGAGGTAGTCGTACGGGACCTGCATGAAATCAAACGCCTGCCGCCACCAGCCCTCGGTCTGCGTCGAGATCCAGGTATGGAGAATCGCCACGCGCGCGGCCCGGACCGGATGCGTCTTGACCGAGGGTGCCGCGTCCAGACCGTAGGCCTGAAGCCCCAG
>Ga0209342_10001547_pt1 | contig 25869 bp, 22 predicted proteins | sample RifCSP16_2_FD_184023 | JGI IMG/M metagenome (GOLD analysis project Ga0209342, IMG submission 184023) | Soil microbial communities from Rifle, Colorado - Rifle CSP2_sed 16_2 (SPAdes) (version 2) | ecosystem: Environmental > Terrestrial > Deep subsurface > Rock core/Sediment | place: Rifle... | reverse complement strand
AGCAAGTATATTGAGAGTAGTTTTGCGTTGTTCCTTGAGGATGTCGCGACGCAACCCTCCGATCAAATTGACACCGTATGTTTTGCGAGACCCGGTTAAAAGTTCAGCGATCTTCATGGCTTTTTCACGAACACGGAAGAAGTGCATGAACCCTGTATCAAAACCAACAAAATGACATGCCAGTCCCAGGTTGAGCAAGTGGCTATGCAACCTTTCCACCTCGAGCAGGATGGTGCGAATGTACTGGGCACGCAGTGGTACATCGATATCAAGTGCTCTCTCAATGGAGGTGCTGTAGGCAACATTATGAGCATAACCGCAGATACCACAGATTCGATCAGCAAGAAAAGTGACCTGGTCATAATTCATGCGGCTTTCTGCCAATTTTTCCATACCACGATGAACATAGAAGAGTCGATAATCCGCATCTATAATGCTTTCACCATCCACATATAAACGGAAATGTCCGGGTTCATCAGAAGTGATATGCAGTGGTCCCAAAGGTATCTGAACAATACCTTCTCCTTCCACGTTGATAAAATCGTACGTCTCCTCCTCGGTTGTGGGTTCAGGTCGAAAACGATAATCGATGGAATCTTTGCGCAGTGGATACAGATCATCAGGCCAATCATCTGGAAGAACCAGGCGGCGCTCATCCGGCAAGCCGACCGGATGAAGACCGAACATATCGCGAATTTCGCGCTCATACCAGACTGCTGCCGGGACCTTCGGCGTAACAGATGGGAATTCAGGTTGATGGGGTGGAATCTGGGCACGGACAACCACATAGGCTTTTTCATTCTCCACCTGGGGTCCGTCTTTTTCACCACCTTCGACTGATAGTATGTAATAAACTGCAAACTGACCATTCAATGGACGCTCATCATTTGCGGCAACCGAAGCAAGCCAGCCACCATGCTGGTAATAAAGCATTTCAACTACCTCTGGCAGACTATTAAGGGAAACAGTAACCGTCACCTGGTCCGGCGCCTGCCAGGATTCCTCCAATATTGAACTACCGAAGCGGGAACGCAATGCTTTGATGTAACTACTACCAACTTTCGTTTTTTCTTCCACCAATAAGGTCATTTAAACCTCTCCCATGGATCAAAGGATCATTTTCAAGGAAAAAAATGTACAAACTGAACCAGGTAATCTTTTACCTGCAAAATATTCATTTCATCAGCAGTCGGTTGAAATGGAATGCCGGTCAGAGCTTCCCCGCTGGCAGACTGAATTATTGATATCAACTGGGAAGGAATGTAAATACCCAATACCAAAACCAAGACAGCCAGTATGGCAATAGGCATCAATCTCAACCAACCCGCATCCCCTTTAACAATATCATCCGGTTTATTTCCAAAAAGAGCTGCAGCGATCATACGGAAAAAGGCTGAAAAGACGATCGTTAAAACCAGCAGGCTTACTATCATTAACCAAAGGTAACCAGCTCCTACACCTGAGACAATGATCAAAAACTTACTGACGAAGATATTTAATGGTGGTGTTCCAACCAAGGCAAGCGCTCCTACCAGCATCAATACGCCGGTCAATGGAATTGTTTGCAGCATGCCTTTCACCTGGTCCAGGTTGCGGGAACGATATTTAATGAGGATATTCCCAGATGTACAGAACATGAGTGACTTGACAAGGCTATGGTTGATGGCGTGTAACAGACCTGCAAAGATGCCTGGCAACCCGCCAATTCCAAAAGCAAGTACTATCAGACCCATGTTCTCCATGCTGGAATATGCCAACAGTCGTTTGATATCGCGTTGCACAAACATATAAAAAGCAGCGGCAGTTATGGAAATCATTCCGAAGATGATAAATAGCATTTGGGCAAATTCCGGACCAAGCACCAGATTGCTGATGGTCGCAAAGCGGAAAACGACCAGCAGGGCACAATTTAACAGGACAGCGGAAAGTAAGGCACTCACCGGGCTGGGTGCTTCGCTGTGGGCATCCGGCAGCCATGCATGCATGGGAAATAGGCCTGCTTTTGTACCAAAACCTACCAGAACAAAAATGAAAGCCATTTTGATTAATGCAGGGTCAAGTGCTTGTGTATTTTTAACGATCTCAGTCCACAGGGCAGCCGAGCTGGAAACCTGCATTACATTGAACGCATCAGAATAAACGAGGACCGTACCGTATAATCCAAATGCCACACCGACCGTACATATAATGATGTATTTCCAGGCGGCTTCCAAAGAAGCTTTATGTCCATAGATACCAACCAGAAAAGCGGAACCTAGGGTTGTGGCTTCGACAGCAACCCACATCATGATGATGTTATTGGATGTCACCACCAATAACATGGTAAATAGAAACAGCTCGAAAAGGGCATAGTAATTGCCGAGCTTGTTGATATCGAATTCACCAGTTTCAAGATCATGCCTGGTATAACCTATGGAATAAATGCCAACCAGGAAACCAACCACGCCAATGATCAACAGAAAGACCGCTCCCAATGAATCCAGATGAAGCCAGTCACCAAGACTTAAAATGGGACCGGAAATGAAAACTGCTCTTACCAAAAAGAGAGAGATGATCATCACCGATGTCACGCTAAGCAGATGAAGTGTCTCGATCAAAATAGTGGATCGAATTCCCACCCATGGTGCTGAAAAAATGATCAATGAAAGGATCATGGGAACAAGCAAAAGCCAGATAAGAAGGGTTGTATCCGCGATCATGCTGTCATCCTTTCAGTGTTCTTAATTCTGAGGTGTCCAGTGTGTGCAGATGTTTTAAGATCTGATTCCCAAGCGCAATCATAATGATGACTCCAAAAACTGCATCCGTTGCGATCCCGATCTCAACAAGTTCGGGGGCATTGTAAGCCAGTATAGCCAGAGTTAAATGGGAACCATTCTCCATCAAGCAGAAACCAAGTACCTGTTTAAAAATGTTTCTCTGGGTCAGGATACACAATTCACCGAAGAAGAAGTGAGCCATGGAAATAGCCAGGGCTGGTTTGAAAGGTGCCGCGGCTTTAAGTTGGTTAACAACTATAAATGAGACAGTTACTGCGACTGCTGCCATGATAAAAGATAGTGTTGTTCCAACCACATTGCGGGGCTGTTCAGAATCCCCAACCCGGGAGAGTGCCCGATAGAGTATCCATGGAACCAGAATAACTTTTGTAATAAAAGCGCTGGCAGCCCACAAATATAATTGTTCGGTCTTAGTGGTATAAGCTAGCGTGATAAAAATGGCAACCAGGACAAAGGATTGAAGACTATACATAATGGCTGCCCAGCGAGGTTTTTTGACCTCGATCACAAGAAGCGAGGTCAGGATCAATAATCCGGTCATACTATTGACAAGGGTGATACTTGACATCCATATCTCCTATGCTTCCTCAGCCCATCCAAACTGCGGCGAAATAACCCGAGACGAGCGTAAGAACAGCCAGCACGATCAGAACGAATTGGATCTGGGGGGCAAGAGGTGTGGCTGCTGTCACCTCAGGTGAAGGTTCCCCGGAGATACTTGAACCCGCGACCCAGAAGAGCCAGGCAAAACTCCCAACTGTTTCCAGCAAGGCAATCACCATGATCACCATCAACCATGGATCAGACCTGGAAACCAAAAATCCTCCTGCCAGTATGTTGAATTTACTAAAAAAGCCATTAAACGGTGGCACACCTGTTACTGCCAACATAGCAAACAAGAAAGAGACCCCGACCAATGGCAGTTTACTCATAATGCCCTTTAAAGATGGCAACATTTTTGTTCCGGTGCTGTAACTGAGCGCGCCTGCAACCAGGAAGAAAAGACTCTTGGCAAAAGCATGGTTAAAAATATGAGCCACTGCACCATTAAAGGCCATTGCCGAACCAAAAATGGATAAGGAAAGACCCAGGAAAATATAAGAGAGCTGTGTGATGGTTGAGTAAGCCAGCAGTCTTTTTAGATCCTTCTGGGGGAAGTACATAATGAAACCATAGATCATGGTAATCATTGCCATGATTACCCCAATGGTCCCGATCACAAGTGGAACATCACCTGCCGAGAACAGACAGCGGGCAAAGATAAAGACGCCAACTTTTACCATCGAGGCAGCATGCAGATAAGCACTGATGGGCGTAGGAGCTACCATGGCATCAGGTAACCAAAAATGAAAGGGTAATTGAGCGGATTTTCCCCAGGCTGCGATCATGATCCCAATAAAGATAACAATCTTGGCAGTATCGTTAAGGCCTGCAAGTTCAGATAGTTGAAAAGTGCCGCTTAACGTAAAAAAGATGGCTGTAGCGATAAATAAGCCAAGAGAGGCAACCTGTGTAACCATGATCGCCTTCATGGCAGACTTGTGAGCTTTTTGATCATCATAATATCCGATCAAAGCCCATGAACAGACACCTGTCAATTCAAAAAATATCAACAAGCCGATCATCGTGGATGAGTAAACCAATCCGCCCATTGAACCAATAAACATCAACAAGAAGAAGTAATACCTGCGTTTCACTTCATGCTCAGGATGTTCCCGATTTCCTGGGTTGAGGTAACCAGACGAATAAACCACGATCAGGAAACCAACCAGGATGACTGCCAACCCAACCAGGGAACTCAACTTGTCGAAGGTGATGCCAAATACCACGACATCTAAAACCGAGACCAGATCGCGGGTCGTACCCACCTTTCCAAGCATGCCAACTTCAATCAAAATGAACAGACTACAAAGGAAGGCAAGAAACGAAATGATTTGACTGGTACTCTTGACCCATTTGACAGGAATGATCAAAGTCAAAAAAGCACCAAGGAACGGAATCAGGAAACTGGCGAGGACTAATACAACCATACTATGTGCCTCCTCACCTACACATTAGCAAGATAGAACACGAAGGATAAAATTGCTGCACCAAAAGCTGCCCAGGTGATCACAGATGTTTTTATAAAGCGTAACCTTGCCATTGCATTTTCCAAAAGTGCAACCACGAAATATGCCAGGAGAACCTTCAGGAGGAAGATAACAATGGAAAAAATGATCGAGGATAGAAAAGGCACACCAGTCAGGATGGAAGTCATGCTTCCGAAAGGCAGGAAGACTGCGAAGAATAAAGCTACCAGGGAGACCTGCTTAACATAGATCCCCCATTTCATGAGTGCCAAAGCACGCCCGGAATACTCGGTCAATGGTCCCTCTTGGAGCTCCTGCTCCGCTTCACCCAGGTCGAATGGAAGTTTTCCCATTTCAACATAAGAAGCAAAAGCAAAAGCCAGCATTCCCAGTAATACTGATGTGTAATATGGGATCTGCCCGGTAGCGATCTTTGTGCTAATAACACCAAGATTTGTTGAGCCTGCCAATAAAGCCATTACAAACAGGACCAGCAATATGACCGGTTCGATGAGAACAGAAACCAACAATTCACGCCTTGATCCAATTCCAGAAAAAGTGCTGCCTGATTCCAACCCGGAGATCGAAATTACGAATCGAGTTAAGGTATAAAGGTACACCACGAGAATCAAGTCACCCACCCATCCAAAGGGGGATTGGGTAGTAATTATTGGAATGATCATTAGTACCAACAGCGTAGAAGCCATTGTTATGTAGGGAGCATTATGGAAAAACCAACCAGCCTGTTCTGGGACGACTTCCTGGCGTTTCATTAGCTTTGCCAGGTCCCGATAGTTTTGCATTACACCTGGTCCCCGCCTGTTATGCATTTTGGCTCTCATCTGGCGCGAAAAACCCGAGAACAATGGCGCAACAAGCAGAACAACAAGCGCCTGGATTAATCCAATTATGATCAATTTGACGGATATCATGCCATTACCCTATTTGAAAAACAACAACCAGAAGGATCGCCAATGTCAGTATGATATACAGGCAATACACACGCACATCGCCCATCTGGAACAACTGGATTTTTTGACCGAGGAAATCGATCGCTTTGGTTATCGGCTTTTTTAAGATGCCTTCCAGAACCGGTTCCATCCTCGTGATCTGGTCCCGGACTCTTCTTGACCAGTTGGCAATCGACAAAAAAGGTCTTTGGATCATTGAACGCAGCAAATAGATCCCTTTAAATGTAGTTGCAACCGAATGGTCAAAGTTTCCCGCAGAGATCGACATCTTGCTCGAATATCCATAACCACAAGCCCAGGGATCTTTGACAACCCGCCTGCCAGCTTTATTGCCGCCATAAACTGCAACCAGGATTAACGGAACGACCAACAAGCTCATCAGAAGAATGGCCACAAAAGGTGTTGACAACATGTTGTTTACAGAGTCACCCGGATAGACCCAGACACTACCGGAAACGGTAAAACCAGTTACATGAAATACAGTAAATACAACCTGGGAGAGAAAGGAAACAATGAAAGGAGCACCCAAACCCAGACCAACACAACCCAGTGCCAGTAAGAACATTCCACTAATCATTGAGCCGGGAACTTCGCTAGCCTGACTGGCATTTTCGCTTCTGGTAGGACCTGTGAAGGTGGAGCCATAGACTTTAACCGCTACCATGATTGCCAAAGCCCCGGTTAATGCAAGGAGAGCAGCACAAAGAGGAAGAACCACACGGATGGTAAAAACCTGGCTGTTAAAGACCGTAAGGAAAGCCTGATACGTAAACCATTCGCTCACAAAACCATTCAAAGGTGGGATTGCTGAAAGCGCCAAAGCTCCAACCATAAAAGTCCAGGCTGTCCATGGCATCATTTTTGCCAAACCCCCCATTTCATTTAAGTTTCGAGTACGCAGGCGGTAATCCACTGAGCCAGCACCCAGAAACAACAAGCCTTTATATAAGGAATGGTTAAGAGAATGGTACAGAGCTGCAATAAAACCAAGCAATGCCATGAGGGGTTGTCTGGATGCCAAACCAAGCATGCCTATACCTATCCCCAATAAGATGATGCCAACGTTCTCAACACTTGAATAAGCCAGGATTCGCTTGATATCCTGATCTGCCATCGCAAAGAGGACACCAATGATGGCTGAAAGTGCCCCAAAGAAAAGTACGAGCAATCCCCACCACAAGACTGATGGTCCGATAATATCAACACAGATGCGCAGAATCCCATAGATAGCTGTCTTCTTCATGACACTCGCCATAAGCGCTGTAACATGGGAAGGCGCCTCTGAATAGGATGAGGGCATCCAGATATGCAAAGGAACTATGCCTGCTTTAGCACCAAATCCAAAAAAAGCCAACAAAAAAACTGAATTTTTTACAATAGAATTCAACTGGGCATTGCGAAAATCCACGAATTCAAAACTGCCTGTTGTGATAAACAGAATAAAAAACGAAAGCATGATCAATGCCCCACCAGCATGTGCCATCAACATATAGACATAACCTGCACGATTTGCTTCTGTTCTTTTGTTCTTAAACGTAATCAGGAAATAGGTAGTCAATGTCATCAATTCCCAAAAGACCAGAAAATAAAATGCATTGGCTACTGTGACTACAAGCAGCATCATGGCAATAAACAGGTTGGTAAGAAAACCTAAAACACCCAAGTTCCGATCTGAGAAATGCTCAATATAAGAAATGGAATAAAGATTGGCTGCCAGTCCCAGGAAAGAGATCATTCCCACCAACAATGTGGAGAGAAAATCCATTTGCATGGTGAAATGACCAAAAGGCAGGGCAGCAGGCAAATCCAAAGGGGATGGAGTTGAAAACGCAGACAAAAAGGCTGATCCCAACCCGATACCCGAAGCAATTGTTCCCATCATTCCAGGTATCAAGCGGGTATAACGGCTGTTTCCATTAAACAGAAGGGAAAGCAATGCGCCAATCCCAAAAAACAACAAGGAAAGGAGGAGGAGTTGAATTGCATCCATGCAGATACCTCACAAAAGGCTAAGACTTTGCAGAGATTCTTATTCCATCTTCCGGGAATTTCTCAGCTTTAATTTGTCCGACAATACTTTCATTTTTTTCTGTCGATTCTTTTACAAGGCTTAATGCATTGTGCGGACATACTTTGACACAGGCAGGTCCTTCCTCACTGAAACTACAGAGGTCACACTTTATCGCCACAGTTTTATGGCCAATATCCCAATTTAATAAAGATAAGCGATCCCAAATTGCAAATTCGCGCAAGTACATCGGGTCAGGCTGGTAAGGTGAATTGATATAACAATATTGACCAACATTAAATTCAAAATCGGGGAGTGGTGTACCTCCCGGAATGATCGCCCCAAAAGGACAGGCAATGGCACACATCTTGCAACCGATGCAAAGACTTTCGTTTAAAAAGATAGCGTTGTCCTGATAAGTAATAGCCTTGACAGGACAGACGGAGGCACAGGCTGGATCCTCACAATGCCGGCATTGAATAGGCATAGTCCCAACTGGAGTATGGATGATATATAAACGTGGATACGCTTGAAGACCCACCTTGCGATGATTCTCAACACAACCAGCAACACATGCATAACACCCGATACATTTTTTGGGATCAGCAATCACGAAATAATTCAAGAAGCCTCCTTTTCCACCCCAATTAGCCTCTTTGGTTTTCAATTATTTAAACCAGCGAGGCGACTTTATAAATCAATCGTTCGATTCTGCAAGGGTTAAATATTTTTGAAAACTAAACTGACTTCTCTATTTTGTGAATTTATTCACATTCGATATCATTTTACCCATTTTTCAATTTATTTCAATAGACGAATGTAATATTTTTGGAAGTATTGAAGATATCAATTAAAATCAGCAGATCCTGTTGTTCGGTTTACCGGAGGTAGCAATCGCAATCCTTGAAGATTATTTGAGTTTCAGCCAGATACCAGAAGGGAATACCCGCATACTTTTTCTTGCCACTGTATTCTGTGGAAAGTGCAATTCGGAACAGGTCAGCTTGGGAATTTGAAAATGAAGGAACCGTTAAACAACGGTTCTTTTGCTTTAATATCAGGATTTCTTTTAGATTCATTGTTCGAATCTCCGTGTCCCCTTCGCACCCTTCGGGTGGGCTTCGCACGGGATGCTGCGCAAGAGCACACCAATATGTACCTATTTCCCGGCAGAAAATGTATAATAAATAAGCTCTCATCAGTACCTGACTATTCACGAACAGTAATATAAAGGTGGCTTCCATGAAGAACAACAAAATCCTGATCGCAGATAAAGATCATCTCACAGAAAACTGGCTTTCATCCTTATTATCCAAGGAAGGATATGACGTAAAAACAGCAAGGACGGGCAAGGAATTCCTGGAGAAAATTGCATCGGAACAACCCAGCCTGGCGATCATCGATCCTGATTTTCCAGATATGAAATTTGAGCTGGTACATGATGTAATATCCATCAATCCTGAAACAGCAGACATACCCATCATTGTCCTCTCAAACAAGGATGACCCAAAAGTAATTTCCGCGTTGTTCGATAAAGGGATCTCAGACTACATCGTTAAAAGACCGAATATAGAAAATGAGATATTGGGCAAGTGCGTAAGATTCTTCCGCTTTAATAAGAATAAATCCAGCCTGGCTGATAGCGGACAGATCATCAGCTTCTTCAGTCCAAAAGGCGGGATCGGAGTATCCACACTATGCCTGAACATGGCACATTACCTGGCTAGAAGAGTTGAACCTAAAAAAGTTCTGGTGGTCGACCTGGTATTGCCCCTGGGTTCGCTGGCATTAATGACTGGTTCAAAACAAAAAGGATCTTTGGCTCAACTTACAACAGAATCCGGATCATATTCAACCAGGATTTTGGATAAATATATATCTTCAAGTTTAGATTGGAAATTCTCGATCCTGGAAGGATCATTGACACCAGATGATGCCCTGGCACTAATTCCTCCCAAAGTCGAACCTCTATTTGAAGCATTAAGTGCAAATTATGATTATTTATTTGTTGAAATGGGGAAGACACTCTCACGGATCAGTATTCCCATATTGGAAAAATCAGACCTTATCGTGCTCATTACAGGATCGGATCCAGTGACCGTGGAGCTGACCCAATCCTCCCTGAGTTACCTGTATGATATTGGGATCGCAAAAAACAATATTTTCGTGATCCTGAACCGGGCAACAGGAAGAGAAGGTTATTCAAGAAACGAGATCGAAGAGATCCTGGATATTCCCATCGAGATAACTGTTCCTTATGCGGATACCAATTTCAATCTTTCCACCAACCAAAACAAACCTTACGACAGCGTCCACCATTCAGACTCAATTACCATGTCCCTCAAGGATCTGACAAACAAGCTGCTTGACAGGTTGGAGGAAGTTGAAGAATAGAATTATTTTGCAAGGTTGATTTGGGGGATCCGAACAAGCGAATAATGATGGATCCGGCAGGAGGAGGGCAGCATGGCAACGAAAAGCAGGGGAGTGATAGGGATACTGACCGGAGGTGGAGATGTTCCGGGGTTGAACCCCGCCATTCGCGCTGTCACGATCCGGGCACTGCGTGAAGGTTTCAAGGTGGTTGGAATCCGCCATGGGTGGGCAGGGCTGGTGGACACCGTCCGGGATAAGGATGCAGATAACAGCAACAATTTTGTTTTCCTGAATGAAAATATCGTCAACCGGGCTGGAAGAACTGGAGGGACATTCCTGCATTCTTCCAGAACAAATCCCAGCAAGGTCAGGAAGGATGATGTACCAAAACACCTGCAGGAAAAGTATACAAGTGAAACCAACGATCTCACACCAGAGGTGATCAAAAACCTGGAATTCCTCGGTGTTGATTACCTGGTTCCGATCGGTGGTGATGATACCCTCAGTTATGGCGTGCATCTGTATCGGAATGGAATCAAGGTGGTTGCCATCCCCAAAACAATGGATAACGATGTGCCAGGAACCGATTACTGCATCGGTTTCAGCACCTGCATCACGCGCACGATCGCATTGACCAACAGCATGCGCACAAGTGCGGGCTCGCACGAACGATTCATGATCCTGGAAGTGTTCGGACGCTATGCTGGTTTCACCAGCATCCTGCCGACGATGGCTGGCGCGGCACATCGCTGCGTGATCCCGGAGTACAAATTCGACATTGAACACCTGACCGAGCTGATGGTCAAGGATCGTAATGATAATCCGAGCAAGTATTCCATCCTGCTCATATCCCAGGGAGCGATGTTCAAAGAAGGCGAAATGATCTTTGAAGACATGTCGACAGATGCCTATGGGCACGCAAAACTGGGCGGTATCGGCGACCTGGTGGCTTCACGGGTGAAGGAACTATCGCCAAAATTCAACCAGGGAAAAACAATCGATATCATCAGCCAGAAACTCGGTTACATGGTGCGCAGCGGAGACCCGGATGCGATCGATTCGATCGTCCCAATGGCATTTGGCAACCTGGCGCTCGACCTGGTATTGAACTCGATCCACGGTCGGTTGGTTGTTTTAAAGAATGGGCGGTACGACAACATGCCGATCGATGTGGTCACCTCAAAATCAAAAATAGTGGATGTTGCCCAGTTCTACGATACGGAACGGTATCGCCCCAAATATGAGAATTTTGGCAGCAAACCGCTGTTCATCATGACCAGCGAGGCATGAGAGCTCTGCCTTTATCTTGCGGTCTGTTCGATTGAACGCAATTATTAAACATCTTTGTTTCCAGCTTATTTAGAAACCGAGTTTCCTGGACAGGTCTTTGCGATCGATGCCGACTGACATGGCAACGCCATCATCAAGGATCGCATTCCTGGCTTCTTCTACCGGCCAATCCTGCACACCTTCCAACCAACCTTCAGGAGCCCAATCGAGGACACGACGATAACGATTGACTGCCCAGCCATAAGGCTCCCCTTTTGCATTGATCTTCTGCTCGCTGCCATCCATCGTAATGTAGTACTCCTGCTGTAATTTTTGGATGGCAGCATCTGCTGCGCTGGAACCTTTGCCGCGGCTGACACCCAGGTGTTTACGGACCTGGCTTATGTTCAACATACCAGACTCCTCAAACAGCTGCCAGATCTGCCAGCTCACCTTGGTGACCAAACCACTTTTCCAACGATCGGGCATTGGTTCCGATGGATGGAAGGCGGCATAGAAAAGCGGGTACATGCGCTGGGTGACGAAACCTTTTTGTCCACCCAGGATACAGCCATAGGCAAGGCGTTTCTCTTCGGCAGCTCGGTCCTTCCAACGCCAGGGATCCGTGTCCAGACCGGTATGCCAGAGATTTTCGGGAGTCTCATCGGCCAGGGAAGGCAACCCAGGCAGAAATGATGAAAATGCCATGAAACCCAGGGTTTCTACCCGGTCGAGAAACTCATCATAGTTCGTCAAATATGTTTTCATTGATCAACCCGTATCATTGTGATCCATTGAATAAGCCCTTATTTAAAACGATCATCAGATCTGGTGGTACGCATCTTTGGTCCTGCTTTTTCAAGCCAACCCAAGCGGATTGTTTCGGTGTCTTCAAATGCGGGTATGTAGGGCTTGATATCCAATAAAGGCGTTCCATCAAGGACATCCAGCCGGTCAAGATATATAAGGTTCTCCTCCACGCGAACTAACTTCACGAGGGACAGCCCAATGGGATTGGGACGGCTGGGTGCCCGGGTGGCAAAGATGCCGTGCGGCTGTTTGTCGAGGAAGGGAGTCACGCTCAATATCGATTGTCCTGCCTGGTGGAAATAATAGAGCAGGTAAATGTGGGAGAAACCTTCCAAATCTTTGATGCCTTCAATAAATTCAGGGAAGATCTCCAGGTATCCCGAACCACTTGCATCACTTGTCGGTTGGATGGGCATATTCTCCAGGCTGGAAAAAGGACTGTGGATGATGCCGATGGGTCGGAAGTTAATTTCCATGAGGTAATCTCCCAATTTAGAAGCAATGGCTGTCAATCGGTTAATAAACTGCGGTGATCAAATTCATAGATCTTGCGGTTAATATAATATATCAATGTGGTTATTTTACCAAAATTGAATCGGGATGGAATCCAAGGGTTTTATGGTACCTGGAAAGAATTGACTGCAGCCAATTAATCCTGTACCGATCGTTTTTCAAGAGGGACTATAATCAGGAGAACGGTTGGTTTGCTCATTTCCTCCTATCTCAACGACTTAAAGCATCGAACCATCCTAAAATCGGAAAGCGGAATTTTAACAGGAAAGGAATAGTGAATACCATGGATAAATCCTTCAGTTTGTGGCGCCCACATCCCTGGCATGGCATTGAGATCGGAGCGGAGCCACCGCACATTGTCAATGCTTATGTGGAGATCACTCCTTTCGACCTGGTCAAGTACGAGATCGATAAAAACAGCGGTTACCTGCGCGTGGACCGCCCCCAGCGAACATCCTCCCAGCCGCCTGCATTATATGGCTTCATCCCGCGCACCTATTGCGGAGAGAAATTCCACAACCTTTCTCCTGGTTCCAAACGGGGAGATGGTGATCCGCTGGATATCTGCATCATCAGCGAACGTTCGATCACCAAATCGGAGATTCTCCTTTCTGCCAGGGTGGTGGGTGGGATCCAGATGATCGACCATGAGGAAGCTGACGACAAGATCATCGCTTTACTGCATAATGACCTGTTCTGGAAAAAGGTGGAGGATATCACTGACCTGCCATCCATCCTGATCGAGCGAATTGTCCATTATTTTAAAACCTATAAGCTGATCACCGATCAAAAGCCAATGGTGGAGATCAACGAGGTTTATGGGCAGGCACACGCTTTTGAGGTTGTCAATGCAGCCATTGAAGATTACAGGGACACCTTTGCGGCTAACATGACTCCCTGAACGGTTGCCTTATTTATTTTTGACCCTGTTCCGTCGGTTTTTCAACTTACAACTTAATTCTCAGCGATACTCATCAACTGCTTCGAACATGGCAACGATATTCTGAGGGGGAACATCCGGAAGGATGTTGTGGATGGTGTTGAAAATAAATCCACCACCGGGCGAGAGGATCTCGATGTTCCTGCGGACATGATCCTTCACTTCACCAGTTGTGCTGTTATTCAAAACAGTACGTGTGTCGACACCACCGCCCCAGAAGGTAACATCCGAACCGAATTCCCTCTTCAACCGCTCGGGTTGCATATCACGCGTGTTGGTCTGAACCGGGTTGAGGATCTCGAAACCGGTTTCGATCAGGTCGGGGATCAACTTGTAAATGGAACCGCAGGAGTGCAGGAAAGTATGCATGGAGCTGTTATTATGGATATAGCTGCAAAGGATCCTGTGGCGCGGTTTGAACAAGCGCTGGTACATCTCCGGGCTCATGATCGGACCGGTATTCATGCCGAGGTCGTCCCCGAGGCGGATGATATCGACCAGGTCACCGACTGCCAGGCAGATCTTCTGGAGGGATGCCAGATGGCGAAGCATCAAGGCATCCAGGAAGCGCTCAACTTCAGCAGGATCACGAACGAGATCCATGATGAAGTTATCCAAACGACGGACAAAGGTGCCCCACTCGAACAGGTTGCAGCCGGCTGAAAGGACGATGGCACAGTCGCTTGTTTCCCTAAGATGAAGTGCTTTTGCACGCAGCTGCGCCCAGAAATCCGGCTCAGAGGCGTGGTCCCAGGGGCTGTGTGCGAAAGCCGCCCAGTAGATGCGGCTCATGGCATGGTCAAGGTTTTCTCCATATTCATCAGGATAGCCATCAAGGAAAGGAAAGACTGTCTGATCAAAGGAAAAAGCTGAAGCAGGCATGAGTGCGATGGCTTCATCGTGATGGAGAGCCAGTTTGGAACCATCCTCCTGCTCCCGAGTCTGGAACCAAACCGGCTGCTGGGCTGGACGGCCATTGGGCAGGGAGTACTCCACCCAATCGGAATCCTGCTGGTTGAACATACGTCCCAGGTCAACCGTATCAATACGGAAGTGGTCGAGAACCTCATCGGATGTCTGGGCTACCTGCTGGACAACATCATAGACCCGGTTTCGTTTGTCTTTGAACGGGAGAAACTGGAGGAGTTGATCGTATGCCATGGCGGAGATGCCGGAACTGGGTGTGGCACCCAGGTCGACCGGGACACCTTTGGGTTCAATATGGTTGATGGCACTGAGTATCCGCTGACGAGAATTCATTGCAACTCTGCTCAATCGGTGTGGAAAACTTCTTCCATATTTGCCCACCACTCCCCCTCAAGGCGGGTGTCAAGCGGCTCCTGGCAGGGGTCAGTCAGCTTCCACCAGGCCTGGGTGACCGGGTCGGCAGCCATCTTTTTCATGTCGGCATCAAAATCATCACCATGGTATTCAAAATAGCTGAACAAGAAACCATCTTTTAAAAAGATCGAGTAATTGCGGATATTGCAGGCGCGGATCATTTCGAGGACTTCCAGCCAGGCATTGGCGTGCAGTTCCCGGTATTGTGCTTCTTTTCCAGGTTTCAACCTGATGACACTTCCATAACGTTTCATTTCATTTTCCTATCCCGATCTGCAAGCACGCTGACAATCGCCAGCCAGGAAGCGATCGCCCCGCTCAGACCAGTGTAAATCGTTTTGATGACAATGTAAGCCCAATTTCTGAATCCTTGCGGGCTGAGCAGGTAGATGGAGCCATCCATGACCAATCCGCCAAAGACAACCACACAGGCAAGCATGATGAAGAGCGCTCGCAAGGCTGAACCCTGCGGTAGTTTTGGAAAGCGGAAAGATGATGCAGATAGGTTGCCTTTGGCGAGTTCCCCGCGGGCAGACCCAACACCGATCCAGGCGACAAGGAAGGTGATGATGGCCACGGTAATGAGGATATCGATGGAGGCTTCGGCGTAGGGTATATCTCCACGTGAACGATAGCTGAAAAAGGCGATCAGTCCATTGAGAAAGGCATTAATGATCCCGCTGGCGATCACCTGGGTCTTGAGATAAGACCTGGGTGCCGTGGTCGTGATTGGAGCAGGTGAGTAGTCCTCCCAGGAGGGATCAAAACCTGCAATGGTCACTTCGATCACAGAGACATCCCGGTCCGGTGGCTGCATTGGAAGCGTTATCTGCAGGTCTCCGTTATTTTGCTCAAAAGCCAGTTTCCCACCTGCCAGCAAATCGATAGAGGCAACCCTGCCGGGGAAATTGTCCACTTTTAGTTGTTGATCTTTCGGCCAGTTGAAGATATGCAGGTAAACCCGGTCACCCTTGCGGGTTGCCTGGCCCCAACCAGCACATGAGATGGGTGTAAATGTCGTGCCGTATATGGCTTTTTCATTCTGTTTCATCCATTTGCCGATGTACAGCAACCTATCCTCAGCTTCCTGCGGGAAGGTTCCATAGGCAGTCGGACCGATATTCAGCAGGTAATTACCACCGCGGGAAACCACATTAACAAGGTTGCGGACAAGCTGACCGGGAGCTTTCCAATCAGTCTCCTGGGGGTTGTAAGCCCAGCTCTGCCCCATCGTCATACAGGTTTCCCAGGGTTGGAACCCTTGCGGGGAGGGATAAGGAGACTGCAGGACAGGGGTCAATTCGAAGGTACCAGCAGCATACTTATCCAATTGTTTTTTCAGCCAGCCCTTGATACTAGGAATTTTCATGAAGAAAAGGACAGCCTTGATGAATCCATCGCCCCCCGGGTCCATCCCTCCAGGTGGCTTTCCTGTGCGGGTTGGAATCCCTTTCTTTGGAATGAACTGTTCCGGGGTGATGTAATCGTAGCCATCTCCCAGGCGATCATTGATAAGAGTGTTGGGACTCAGGTCGTGGACAAGTTTATGAAAACGGGGTGGATCATACTTGCCGTGGTTGAACAATCCATCGAACCAGAGGACGCTGACATCGCCGTAATCGGTGAGCAGTTTGCGGATGTGGCTTTCCATGTAATCAAGGTATTCGCCCCATTGTTTCCGTTTGGGTTCTCCCAGCCAGTTCTTTTTCGCCAGCTTACGGGTATTGCGATAACCGGGATGGTGCATATCGGGAGGTGAGTAATAGAATCCCAAGCGCATTCCAGCTTTTGCACAAGCCCGGGATAATTCAAGACACACATCCCGGCCATATGGCGTGTTGGTGATCTTGTACTCCGTTCCCGGGGCATCGAACATGCAGAATCCATCGTGATGCTTGGCGGTGATGATGATGTATTGCATCCCTGCATTTTTCGCCTTTTCCACCCATCCAACAGGATCGAACTCAAGCGGGTTGAAATTGTCTGGCAGGCGGACATATTCATCCTGCGTGATGCGGGTATGATTCTTGAACATAACCTCTGACAATTCAGGCGCCATGATCGGCCAGGATGCCTCCACTCCTGCCTGAGAGTAGGCACCCCAATGCAGGAACAATCCAAATCTGGCTCGCTGGTACCAATTGAGCCTTTCCGAACTGGTTTCTTGAATGGTTGTGTGATCATTTTGCATGGTCGGTACTCCAGGTCTTATGTTGGTTAATGAATCATGGTGAATTACTTTCAATTACCTATACGAATATCTTGATAATAGTATTCCCAGGTAATTTCAAAAATACCTGGCTTGAGCACCCCCCTGGTTCATTAGAACTCCCGGCGGGCGGTTACTCGGACTGCGCCAGGGATGGGATAGTTGGAAACCAGGATGAGATAACCTCCCCCTCCTGCCCCGGACAGTTTCCAACCCAGGGTGCGGTCCTGGTGACGCGCGATCAAATCCGTCACCTGGTCATTCATCATGTTTGGAAACATGCGCACCTGTGCTTCAAAACCTGCACGCATGGCTCTGCCGAAGGCAGCCATATCCTGTTGATGAATGGCAGACCAAATTTCTTCAGCTGCATCAGCCAGGGATTTCGCATTGGGTTCGTTGATAACTGTTTCTGCAAGCACGTCGTAGCCTGCCTGGCGTGGTCCCAGCGGAACGAGGTAAAGGGCATCTTCCACGAACCGGAGAAGCTGCTCATTGGTGTTGTGATCGATATGTTCCGGCCAATATTCACCTTTGTAATAAGCTTTAGCCAAACCGGGGAAAACCAAACCGATCGAATCCTGCGAGCCGGAGATCACCCTGGTGCCGGGGGGATTGTCATAACAAAAAAGGGTCTTTGCCAGTTTTTCATAATTGCCATGCGGCATCCTGACACCCCACAATTCGCGGGCGTGGTTGCGGGTACTGGTAGCCATGCCACTGCGCTGATCGAATTCCCGGGTCGGCTCGAGCGAAATCGTTACCACCGAACCGGGATGATATTTTGAGACATAGGGTTGATCAAGCCAGCCACCTGCCAAATCGATCCGATAAGGAAGGAGATCCCTGGAACGCAGGTCGGTTGTCGAACGGGGGGATAAATTTTGAAAGGGGATCCTCTCGGTGACAAGGTATGCAACTCCCAGCGATCTGCAGAGCGCTTCCTTTTCGGGAGTATGCCCGTCCTGGTTGACCACCAGGTAATCGGGTTTCAATGCCTTCATTTCTTCGGCGAAATCGAGGATACCGGAACCTTTGGAGATGAAGGCTTCCGTGACCCAGCGGATGGACTTGACCATGAACAGTCGTTCATCCTGGCTGTTGACAGTCTCCCGGCCTTTGAGGTCATATATGGTCTTGTCGGAACCGAGGGCAACGTAAAGGTCACCATATTGGGCTGCCTGGCGGAAGAATTCGATATGACCGCTGTGGAGCATGTCAAAACATCCACTGACCAGAACTTTTTTTTTCTTCATTGGGGGCAATACCCTGCAATCAAAGCCATAATGAGCCCTTTACCTCCGCTATGGTGATTGCAACCATTTTACAATAAAACAGGATCCTTTGTGAAATATTTAATTTGAATACCAACAGAAGGAAAAACCAAAATCTCTTTAATCCCAAACATAACGCCAATCACCATTGGCGTTCTTTCGCCAGACCGTATGAAAGACACCGCTGGATCTTACAGCCCTGCCTTCCGGATCGATGCCTTCAAAGGTGTACCTGCCATAGGTGTAGCCAAGGTCACCAGATTCGGCTGCACTGACAAAATCCGGTTCCCATTCCAGCGTTACATTGGTCATGGTGGATCGATCGAAATATTCAGATATCGCTTGCCGGCCTATGATCAGTTGATCACTTCTGTTTAAGACGGCATCATCCGCTGCGAATGCCAGGAAGGCATTTTTCAATCCTTCTTCCTTTGCAAGCCTGGCAAAAGCTTTTTCAGTTTCGAATATCTCTTTTTCACATTCTGTTTTCATTAATAACTCCTTTGAACCTTCCCTATATCACATGGCAGCTCGATCACTTCAACCACTTGACAACCAGGTAAATTTCGTTATAATGTTATTAGAACTTATGTTCTATATCTGGATTTAGAGAATAGAAAATAAAACCATAATCTTTGGAGAAATTATAACGACAAACCATTGCTAAGAAAATCTGGATCAAGTTGTACCTGGAATTATTGAATGATGCCAAGATGGCGCGTCTTCAGAACTGGTTGTGGAGACGGGCGATCGAATTTTTTCTGTTGGCTGGTGAAATCGGGGATGATGGTTATCTACCGACCGTAGAGGAGATGGTGTGGCGCTTGCGGATCAATGAAGAAGATCTGGGCAAATCGCTGCAGGCCCTCTCTGCTATCGGTGTGGTTAACGAAACCCCAGGTGGGTGGATGGTCACCCATTTCAAGGAACGCCAGACCGCGAAGAGCACATTACGTATCCGTTCATACCGGGAAAGAAACCGTTCTGAAACAGACGGTTTAAAAAGAAGAATCGGAAATGTAACAGCAGCAGCAGCTTCTTTGAAACGTTCTGGCTCTGTTTCTTCCTCTTCTTCTGTTTCTGCTGCTGCTTCTGATTCTTATTCTAATTCTAATTCTGCTTCTTCTTCTCCTGTTACAGAACCTGTTACAGAAAAGGCTTACCTGTTCCAAAGGGAGGCACTGCTGCAAACACCAATCCCAGGCGGCGCCTTGACCCTTTATGCAGGAAAATTTTCAAAGCCGACACCAGTGACCACCGAGATCATCAAGGAAATGGTTGAGAAATACGGCGACGCGGATGTTTGTGAAGCCATGATGGAAGCCTTGCGCTACCGTGCAGCCAACCTGAATTATGTCAGTGCCGTCCTGAAACGATGGTATGGGGAGACATAATTTTTTCCCCACAAGGTGATTCCCACCAGGGGTTTCCTGGGAGGTTACTAAGCTGTGTCGTTCATTCCCCACCAGGCGAGGGCTGGGACGCATCCAGGGCAGCACTCATGATCTGTTCAAGACGGGATACCATGCTGGCAGGGTCAGGGTGCAATCCTTCAACCAGAAGAGCGCTCTCATAGATCTGGTCAATCAGGGCTTTCTGGAGCTCGGAACCGTTCTCTAGGGTCAGCAGTTTCTTCAGGATCGCGTGGCGCGGGTTCAATTCAAGCACTTTTTTCGGGACGGTGTAATCCTTCTCGAGGTATTTGTAGACACGCTGAAGCTCCGGTTTCATGCTGCCCTCCGGATCCACCAGGCGGACAACGGACTCGGTCAATCGATCGGTCGAACGAACATCCGAGACCTTTTCACCCAGTTGCTGCTTGAAGAGATCAACAAGTGTTTTGATCCTTTCTTCCGGAATGGCCTCCTGTGATGATTCAGATCCACCTTCAACCTCAGGTAGTTCATCTTTCTCAGAGGCGGCATTTTTTAAATCGAAATCCTTGTATTTGCGCAAAGCCATCAGCATGAACGAATCCATTGGTTCGGTCAGGAGGAGCACTTCCACCTGCCGGCTGCGGAATAGATCCAGGTGCGGGCTGCGCAGGATGGATTTCGGGTCATCACCGACTATGTAATAGATCGCCTTCTGGTCCGGTTTCAAACGCTGGATGTAATCTTCCAGGGATGACCATTCATCAGTATGGGTATTGGTCTTGAAGCGCAACAGGGATTGCAGTTTTTCTTCATCGGGTTGATTGGAGGCAATACCCTGCTTGATGAACATACCGAATTCCTGCCAGAAGGTTTCGTATTTTTCCTTATCCTTGCGGGAGATCTCCTCAAGTTCCTTGAGCACCTGGCCAGTGATGACCTTTCTTAATTTTGCCATCAGGCTGGTCGCCTGGATGGTTTCCCGGGAGACATTCAAGGGGAGATCCTCGGAATCGACGACACCCTCAACGAAACGCAGGTACTCAGGCAGAAGATCCTTGGAGTATTCATCAATGAGGATATTGCGGGAATAGAGCTTGAGACCATTATCCCTGCGGAGAGAAAGCATGCCCTGGTTAAGTTTTGAAGGGACGTACAGCAGAGCATAGACCTGCATGGGTGCATCGGTTGCCATCTGGATGTGCAGGAGCGGGTCTTCAAAATCGAGCGTCAACTGGCGATAGAAATCCTTGTATTGTTCAGGAGTGATATCCTGGCGAGGTGAGCGCCAGATCGATGTCTGCTTGTTCACCTGTTCCTTTTCATCAGCGATCATGATCGGGTAGCTGATATAGTCCGAATGGCGCTTGACGACCTGCTTCAAGCGATATTCCTCAAGGAATTCTTCGGCATCTTCCTTAAGCTTGATCTCGATGGTGGTTCCCCGATCGTTTTTTTCCGCTGGTGAGACCTGGAAATCATCATCACCGACAGCATACCAGCTGACAGCTTCTGCATCCAGCTGGAAGGAGCGGGAAGTTACCCGCACCCATTCTGCAACCATGAATACCGAATAAAAACCGACACCAAATTGACCGATCACCTGGAGCAGGTCATGCTCACTACCCTGCGGGGTTTCACCAGCCTTCTTGATGAATTCGCGGGCTCCGGATTGAGCTATGGTGCCAAGGTTTTCAATGATCTCTGCGCGCGTCATTCCAATTCCGTTGTCGGAAATGGTTAGAATCTTCTTTTCTTTATCCACGCTGATATGGATCTTTAGTTCGGCGTCTGCGTCCAAAACTTCGCGATTGGTAAGCATCTCAAAACGGATCCTGTTCAGCGCATCGGATGCATTCGAAAGCAGTTCCCGCAGGAAAACTTCCCTTTCCTTGTAGAGGCTGTGGATCAGGATATTCAACAACTGCCTTGTTTCGGCTTTAAAGGCAAATGATTCAGTACTGTCTGCCTGATTGGTCTTCTTTTTTTGCGCCATCACTTCCTCCTCAGGTTTCCATCCATTAACAACAAGGAATGGTTACCCATGCAATTTATTTTTATCCTTAACTACAATTATGAATTATAAGGAGAAATACGATTCAATTCAATTCCAGGACACATCTTTCTAACCAAATATTTATATATAACCGCGGTATAACCCTTTTACCAATCAATTCATTTGTGAAATATTACATTAATCACTCAAACATTGTGAACGGGAGGGAATTATTGCACATTGACAATACCCCGCCACCCGCGATAGAATCCATCCTGCTCAAGGATAACAATGAAAAGCATAACACTAGATGATCCTGGATCCTTCCAGGAAAAACAAAGCAAGGCGCAAGGCAATCATCCCAGCAGATAGCTGCGGTTAGATATTTCCATATTCAGAATGCCCCTGCGCCCAACTGCGAAGGGCATTTTTTATTGCCATTGGTCTTCAAGAACCGGGAGAGATCTCCTGGATGTATAGGAAAGCAAGGAGGTTTTTATGTTCAACACGATCATTACCCTGTTCATGATCAGCCTGATAGTTGGTTTATGCATCTCCCAACAGGATGCGACCGAAAGGGAACTGGAATTTCGCATTCGCACCTATGATCTTCTGCGTGGTATCAACCTTTAGATGATCCACATGCAAGCCAGGAATGTACCAGGAAAACCCGGGCGTTCAATGCAGCGGGTTTTTTTGACTTAAGAACTTTGTAAGGATTATTGTGTTGCAGGCGGTTATCATAAGGGTATGAACAAGATCCGAAAAGCAGCCATTGTTTTGCTTTCATTGGCAAGCCTGACAGCCTGTCAATTTTCATCATTTGTTCGAACGGGCGCATCTGTAGAGGCAACCAAAGAAGCTGGCAGCGACAATGCTGCATCAACTGACATCGCTATAATAGCGACTGCAACAGCAACTGAAACTGCAACAGCACTTCCGAGCGAGACCCCGACCAGCACTCCGATCCCCCCAATTGTATTCGCCGTGATCGGTGATTATGGTTCAGGCGATGGCTTTGAACAAGCAGTTGCACAATTGGTTACAAGCTGGAACCCTGACCTGATCATTACCACCGGTGATAATAATTACCCACTAGGTGGATCTGATACGATCGACGCCAACATCGGCCAGTTTTACCACGATTACATCGGCAATTACCAGGGGGAATTTGGAAGCGGATCACCGGATGTGAACAGATTCTTCCCTTCAATGGGAAACCATGACTGGTACTCTGATAACGGCAATCCCTACCTTGATTATTTTGACCTGCCGGGAAATGAACGCTATTACCAGTTTTCGTGGCAAGATATCGATTTCTTTGTCCTGGACAGCTCCTGGTCGGAACCAGATGGGTTTCTAAGCGGATCCATCCAGGTTAACTGGCTGGAGAAGCAGCTTACCCAGTCGACAGCAGCCTGGCAGATCGTCTATTTCCATCATTCCCCATACACCTCCGGTTACCACCTTTCCTCAACCTGGATGCGGTGGCATTTCGCTGAGTGGGGCGCTGATATGGTCCTATCAGGTCACAGCCATGTGTATGAACGATTGAATGTTTCAGGGATTCCCTATATTGTGAACGGTTTGGGTGGCGGGACGATATATGATTTTATCGATATCCTCCCGGAAAGCCTGGTCCGCTACAACCAGGAATATGGCGCTTTGCAGGTAGAAGTATCCCCAACTCATTTGACCGGGATTTTCATGAATATATCAGGAGAGATCATCGACGAATTCACGATCGATAAATCACACTGAACAAGACGAAACCCGATCCGGCCAGCCCTCCTGTATGGTATATTTAGAATATTGCAGAACAAATCTTCTTTTTTAGATCATTAATTGGCATGTCCAAGTAATACAATACTTTTCCAACCTTGAATATTCATTATCCATACGATAAGGTACCAACATGACTTCAAACGATAATCGAAACCCCGGAACACCTCTTGACCTGGACTGGGTCCTTCGAACACATGTCAACCGAAGCGCTGTCGAACGCAGGACTGCAACACTATCCACCCGCCGCTCAGTGAAGAAGGTCTGGCAGGCAGCCTGGCTTCTGCGGTCAGTCAGCTGCATTGACCTGACCACATTATCAGGCGACGATACACCCGGACGAGTCCACAGGTTATGTGCCAAGGCAAGACAGCCTTTGCGTCCTGATCTGCTGGAGGTACTGGGATTCGAGAAGAATGAACTAACCGTGGGGGCTGTTTGTGTCTATCCCAACATGGTCAGACCAGCAGTTGATGCCCTGAGAGGTAGCAACATCCCTGTTGCTTCGGTGGCGGCTGGTTTTCCTGCAGGTCAAACACCAATGGCGCAGAGGATCGCTGAGATCGAACAAGCCATCGAATACGGTGCAAAGGAGATCGACATTGTCATCTCACGAGCACATGTATTGACTGGAAACTGGCAGGCTCTCTATGATGAGATCAGGGAATTCCGCAAGACCTGCGGTGATTCTACCCACATGAAGACCATCCTGGCAACTGGTGACCTGGGGACACTGACGCAAGTCCACCAGGCAAGCCTGATCGCCATGATGGCGGGATCGGATTTCATCAAGACATCCACCGGGAAAGAAAGTGTGAATGCCACTCTCGATTTTGGATTGGTGATGGTTCGGGCGATCCGTAATTATGCTGATAGAACCGGCTTCAAGGTAGGTTTCAAACCTGCCGGAGGGGTAAACAAGGCAAAACAATCGCTGGCATGGCAGTTTCTGATGAAGGAAGAACTGGGAGATGAATGGTTGATGCCAGACCTGTTCCGAATCGGAGCCAGCAGCCTTTTAACTGACCTTGAACGGCAGATCTCGCATTACGTGAGTGGACACTATGCCGCCCGACATCATATGCCAATGGGATAAGCCAGGCGGCTTGATCTGGAGATATCAATGAGCAAAATATCCGAGGTTTTCATGAACATGGAATATGGACCTGCACCAGAATCGGCATCAGGTGTAAATGCCTGGCTGGATGAGCATGATCGCAAATTTGGATTGATGATCAACAACCAGTGGGTGCATCCTCCCAAGGCAAAAACCTTTGCGAGCATTGACCCTGCGACCGGTGAAACTCTGGCGGTCACCACGCAGGCAGGACAAGTTGAGATAGACCAGGCGGTTGCTGCTGCCCGGCAGGCATTCAAAAGCTGGGGAAAGACTCCCGGGCTGGTGCGTGCCAGGTACATGTATGCGATAGCACGCAATATCCAAAAACACTCACGTCTCCTGGCTGTACTTGAATCCATGGATAATGGAAAACCTTTCCGGGAATCACGGGATATCGATGTTCCCCTGCTGGCGAGGCATTTCTATTATTATGCCGGATGGGCACAATTATCGGAAACCGAGTTGGCAGATCAGCAACCGGTGGGAGTTGTTGGACAGATCATTCCCTGGAACTTTCCTCTGTTAATGCTGGCATGGAAGATCGCCCCGGCTATAGCCATGGGGAATACCGTGGTGCTGAAACCAGCTTCCTACACACGTCTGAGCGCATTATTGTTTGCCGAGATCGTGGTGGAATCCGGGCTGCCGGCAGGTGTGGTCAACGTGATCACGGGCAACAGCAAAGCCGGTTCGATGATCGTCACCCACCCGGATGTGGACAAGATCGCCTTTACCGGCTCGACAGATGTTGGAAGGATCCTACGCAGACAGACAGCCGGCAGCGGTAAGAAACTATCGCTGGAATTGGGTGGCAAGTCGCCGTTCGTAGTTTTTGACGATGCCGACCAGGATGCTGCCATCGAAGGGGTGATCGATGCGATCTGGTTCAACCAGGGCCAGGTATGCTGTGCCGGTTCAAGATTGCTGGTGCAGGAAAATATTGCCAAAAAATTCATCGAAAAGCTGAAAATTAGGATGGGTCACATGCGCGTTGGCGATCCATTGGATAAAAGCATCGACATGGGAGCCATTGTAGAT
>Ga0209342_10001544_pt1 | contig 25898 bp, 21 predicted proteins | sample RifCSP16_2_FD_184023 | JGI IMG/M metagenome (GOLD analysis project Ga0209342, IMG submission 184023) | Soil microbial communities from Rifle, Colorado - Rifle CSP2_sed 16_2 (SPAdes) (version 2) | ecosystem: Environmental > Terrestrial > Deep subsurface > Rock core/Sediment | place: Rifle... | reverse complement strand
TCGTGTCGATGATGAACCTCGAGGTGAGCCTGGTGGTCATCGCGGCCATCCTCACCATCGTGGGGTATTCGCTCAACGACACTATCGTCGTGTTCGACCGCATCCGCGAGAACCTGCGAAAGTACAAGCGGCACTACATGGTTGAGCTGATCAACCTGAGCCTCAACGAAACGCTTCCGCGCACCGTGATGACGGGGAGCACCACGTTGGCTGCCACCATCGCCCTGCTCGCGGTCGGCAGCGAGGTGATCCGCGGCTTCGCCTGGGTTATGACGTTCGGCATCGTGGTGGGAACCTTTTCATCCATTTTCATCGCGTCGCCCATCCTGCTCGCCATCGAGCGGCGCTGGCCCGGCGAAGACGCCCGCGGCGCACGGGCCATGGTGCCACCACGCGGCCCGGAGACGTCGCCCGGCCCGGCCGCCCCCTGACGCCTCCGGCACGATCGGGGCACTCCCAACCGCCGGATGCTGGTTGACACCCACTGCCACCTGGCGGACATGGCGTTCGAGCCGGACCGCGAGGAGGTGCTTCGGCGGGCAGGGACTGCGGGCGTGGGACACGTCATCGTCGTCGCGGATTCCCTCGAGACCACCCGGCGTACCGTAGAACTGGCGCACGCCTTCGCTCTTTCGGCCACGGCCGGCGTCCATCCCCACGTCGCCTCGACCTGGAACCCGGACGCCGCGGCGCGCATCGAAGCGGCGTTGACCGATCCGGCGGTAGTGGCCGTCGGCGAGACCGGGCTCGACTACCACTACGACCATTCACCCCGCCCGGACCAGCGGCGCGCCTTCGAGGCGCAGCTCGTGCTCGCGGCTCGGCTCGGCAAGCCGGCCATCGTGCACGCGCGCGAGGCGGATGACGACATGGCCCGGTTCCTCGTGGCCTTCGGTGCCAGCCTGCCAGCCGTGGTGCTCCACTCTTTCAGCTCCGGTTCACGAGTGTTTGAGGCGGCCTTGGACATCGGAGCGTACGTTTCCTTCAGCGGCATGGTCACGTTTCGGAACTGGCGGCTCGGCAGTTGCGTGACCGAGTGCCCGGGCGACCGCATTCTGGTGGAAACCGATGCCCCGTACCTGGCCCCCGTGCCCCATCGCGGGCGGCGCAACGAGCCGGCCTTCACCGTGGAGATCGCGACGCGCGTGGCGGAGCTGCGGGGAGAACCGTTCGACGCCTTCGCGGCACGGTCCACGGAGAACGCCATGCGGTGCTTCGGGAGCCGCATTCACCACCTCCAAAACCAACCAACATGACAGCGACCGCTTCCAAGAAGACCGTCCCTGCTGACATCGAGATCGCGCAGCGCGCTAGACTGCGTCCGATAACGGACGTGGCGGCCGACCTGGGCCTCGAGCCGTCAGATCTGGTCCTCTACGGCGACCACATGGCCAAGGTGCGCCTGGAGGCCGCCACGCAGCGCCCGCGTCGAGGCCGGCTGGTGCTGGTCACCGGCATCAACCCCACGGCCGCAGGCGAGGGGAAATCCACCTGCTTGGTGGGCGTCACCCAGGCCCTGCGACGCCTGCGACACAACGCCGTCATGTGCATGCGTGAGCCCAGCCTGGGGCCGGTCTTCGGCATCAAGGGGGGCGCCGCCGGGGGCGGCTATGCCCAGGTCGTCCCCATGGAGAACATCAACCTCCACTTCACCGGTGACTTCCACGCGATCACCAGCGCCCACAACCTGCTGTCGGCGATGCTGGACAACCACCTGCACCACGGCAACACCCTGCGGGTGGACCTGCGCCAGATCACCTGGCCCCGGACCATCGATATGAACGACCGGGCGCTCCGGCAGGTGATCATCGGGCTGGGTGGCAGCACCGGAGGCGTCCCCCGCGAGGAGCGCTTCGTGATCACCCCGGCGAGCGAGATCATGGCCGTGATGGCGCTCGCCCAAGGCCCACGAGACCTCGAAGAGCGCCTCGCGCGCATCATCGTCGCGGCAAGCGTGGACCAGCAGCCCATCCGGGCCCGCGACCTGAACGCCCAGGGCGCCATGGCGTTATTGCTGAAGGATGCCTTGCAGCCCAATCTGGTGCAGACGCTCGAGGGCGGCCCCGCGTTCGTCCACTGCGGCCCCTTCGGCAACATCGCGCACGGCTGTAATTCGGTGATCGCCACCGACCTGGCCCTTCGCCTCAGCGACATCGTCTTGACGGAGGCGGGTTTCGGGGCCGACCTCGGCGCCGAGAAGTTCTTCGACATCAAGTGCCGCGCCGCCGACCTCAAGCCGGAAGCGGCGATCATCGTGGCCACGGTGCGGGCGCTCAAGCTCCACGGCGGCAGCTCGAAGGACCGGCTCGGCCAGGCGGACCCCGGGGCGGTGGAGCGGGGCTTCACTAACCTCGAACGGCACGTGCGTAACCTGAAGAAGTTCGGCGTTCCGGTCGTCGTCGCGGCCAACCGATTCGTGACCGACTCCGCCGACGAGATCGCGGAGATCACCAAGGGATGCGACGCGCTGGACGTGCCCGTGGCCTTGACCGAGGTCTGGGAGAAGGGCGGGGAAGGCGGCACCGAGTTGGCGGAAGTCATGCTGGAGCTGGTGAAGAGTGGGAAGTCCAACTTCAAGCCTTTGTACGACGTGAAGCTGCCCATCAAAGAGAAGATCACGACGATCGCGCGGGAGATCTACGGCGCGGAGGGCGTCGACTTCGCACCCAAGGCCGAGCGTGCCGCCCGCCAACTCGCCGAGTTCGGCCTGGGGGAGACCCCGGTCTGCATGGCCAAGACCCAGTTCTCCTTCAGCGACGATCCCAGCCTGCTCGGCGCTCCGTCAGACTTCCGGATCAACGTGCGGGACATCTATCCATCCGCCGGCGCCGCGTTCGTCGTCGCGCTGGCCGGGGACATCATGACCATGCCGGGACTGGGCAGGGTACCCGCCGCCGAGCGCATGGCGGTGCGGCCGGACGGCTCGATCGAAGGGCTCTTCTAATATGGACATCATCGCGACGGACAAGGCACCTCGGGCCATCGGGCCGTACAGCCAGGCCATCCTGGTGGGCAACGTGATCTACACTGCGGGACAGATCGCCCTCGATCCGGGTACCATGCAGATCGTGGGACAAGATGTCGCCGAGCAAACCGACCGCGTGCTCAGGAACCTCGCCGCCGTCCTCGAGCAGGCCGGCAGCAGCCTGCAGCACGTGGTAAAGACGACGGTCTTCCTGGCCGACATGGCGGACTTCCCGGCGATGAACGAGGTGTACGCCCGCCATTTCGGCGACCATCGGCCGGCTCGGTCCACCGTGGCCGTCCGGACGCTGCCCAAGGATGCGCGCGTGGAGATCGACGCGGTCGCCTTACGGCGGCGGTAGGGAGTGGTGAAGGATGAACACACCGGGGGTGGATTGGGCCTGGTGGCCTGCGCGGTCTTCAAAACCGTCGGGAGACGCCTTCGGCGGCTCCGGTGGGTTCGATTCCCACACGCTCCCGCCATGCGCCGAGCCGCGCTGATCCTCCTGTTGGCCCTCGGGGCACACGCCGCCCCGACGAGCGCCGCCCCCCAGATCCCGCTGCCGCTCCCCACACCCACGCAGCGACCTGACACGGCCCGACCCGATACTATTCCGGTCCCGCAGTTCCGCTATCCGCCCCCGGTGCCACCCCTCGGCGCCATGTGGCGCTCGCTGCTCCTGCCGGGATGGGGGCAGGCCGTGCTCCATCGACGCCTTACGGGCGCCGTGTTCGTGTTCTGGGAAGGACTATCGCTCACCATGACGCTCAAGGCGTCGGACCAGCTGCGCTATCTGCGCCGGACCGGCTCCGACACGACCGCCGTCAGACTCAAGAAACAGGAAGTGCAGGATTGGGCGGTGGTCCTGGCCTTTAATCACCTGATGGCCGCGGCTGAGGCCTTCGTGTCGGCAGAGTTGTGGGATTTCCCCGCGGAACTTGAGACCCGGGCCCTGCCTGGTGGCCGCGTCGGCATAGGGCCCGCCCTCTACTGGGGGAGATAAGTCCGGAGTTCGGGTCCTCGCTCCGTGAGGACCGCATAGCGAAAGCCGTCCATCCAAGCGCCGGCATTCAGGTACCAACGCTTCTCCCCCACCGCCGCCAGCACCGCCCGGTGTGTGTGCCCCAGCACCACCAGGTCCAGATCGCGTCGCGCCCCCAGCGTAGCCCGGGCCCACGCGTCCTGGGCCGCCGCGGCACGGTCCAGCGCGCCCGGATCTCGAGTGCGTTCTCCCAGAATGCCTGAGAACCGCTCCACCAGGCCGTGGCCCAGATCGGGGTGAATCCAGCGGAACATTGCCGCGGTGAGCGGGTGGCTCGTGACGGCGTGGAGCATCCGCGCGCCTCGGTGTTGCTCCGCCAGCCCGTCTCCGTGGGCCACCAGCGCGCGCCAGCCCGCCAGTGTCAGCTCCACCGGACCGGGGTGGAAGCCGGCACCCAGCTCGCGCTGCCAGAATCCGCGCCCCCAACGATCGTGATTGCCGCCGGTCAGCGTGAGGCGCACGCCGCGCTCCCGCGCCGCCGCCAGGCGGGCCAGCGTGGGGAAGGCGCGGCGGGGAATCACGCTGTCGTACTCGAACCAGAATTCAAACAGGTCGCCGTTGATCACCAGGTGATCCCCGGCGCGCGGCACCCTGTCGAGAAACGCATGCAGCGCGGAGCCCACGGCGTCCGGCACGCCGCCCAGGTGCGCGTCCGACAACACGAACACGGTTTCGGTGGTCACGCGGCGCTATATACCCGGCGCCCCGGGCTACCGGCAAGCGCCGCGCCGAATACCGAACGATGCACCAGGAATGGTGAAGGACGAGGATGTTCGATATCCTTTCCTTCGTGACTGACGAAATCACCGCGGTCGAGCTCCGCGTGCGCTACGCCGAGACCGACCAAATGGGCGTGGCCTACCACACGCACTACCTCGTGTGGTGCGAGGTGGCGCGGACCGACCACATGCGCCGGCGCGGCGTGACGTATCGCGAGCTGGAAGGGCAGGGGCTGAGACTCGCGGTGGTGGAAGCCGGTGTTCGGTACCGGCAACCGGCTCGCTACGACGACCTACTCTCGGTCCGCTGCTGGGTGCGGGAAGTCGCCAGCCGGCGCGTGGTGTTCGGCTACGCGATCGCTCGGCCCGCCGATGGCGCGCTCCTGGCGACCGCCCAGACCGCTCTCATCGCGCTGGATGCGGGCCACCGGCTGAGCTCGATTCCCGACCAGGTCAGGAGCCGGCTAGCCGTGGTGCCGGATCCGGTTCGATTGTGAAGGCCGCGGGCCGCGTCTATTATGCTCTGGCAGTCGCCCTGGTGCCCGGCCTGGGGGCGTGTGTACCCGGATTGGAGAGCATTGCCCCCTCCGGCCTGGAGCCCGCCCCGCGCGACACCATTGAGGCGTGGCTGGCATCGTATCGCCCGGCGGGACCCGTGCGCTACGATGTCCGCTGGCGCTTCGCCAATCAGAAGGGATCCACGGCCGGGCGGGCCGCGGTTCGGATCGCGCCGCCGGACACGCTCCGGTTCGACTACCGGGGCCCGTTCGGCCGGTCCGGCGCCGCCGTGATCGTCGCGGACTCGGCGCTGTGGGTGGCCCCGGAGCGCGACACCCGAGAGCTGCTCCCGGCAGCCCCGCTGTTCTGGGCCGCCCTGGGGATTCCGCAACCACCGCCCGAAGAGGCGGTGGTGTCGAGCCGGGAGGCCGCGGGCGGCCGCGTGTGGCGGTACGTTTCCCAGGCAGACACCATGGATTTCGTGGAAGTCGGCCCGGGGCCCGAGCGGTTGCTGACCGAAGTGCGGCGCAACGGCGAGATCGTGGCGTCCACGGAGGTCCGATTCCGGCCTGGCGGGCGCGCCCCGCTGGAAGCCCGCGTGCGCTTCCCGCAGGACGGATCGGCGTTGATCCTCACGGTGGAGGGTGTCGAGAGCGTTGCTGCGTTTGACCCGAGTACCTGGCGCCGTCCGTAGGATGCGGTGGCTGGCCCTCATCGCTGCGGCTTGCAGCGCATGCCTCTATGGGTTCGCGGGCGGCGGACTACCTCCGCATATCCGGACGGTGGCGATCCTGCCGTTCGACAACCAGACGGCCGACCCGTTGCTCACGCAGCAGGTCACCGACGCGATCCGGGAGGCCTTCGAAAGCCGGCTGGGACTCAGGCTGGCGGGTGAGGCCACCGCCGACGCGGTGGTGCGCGGAGCCATCGTGCGCTACGAGCCTGAGGTCACGATCTCCTTCCAGGCGGCCCAGCCGACGGCCACCACTCAGGTGACCCGCCGCCTGGTCCGCCTCGCGCTCAACGTCGAGGTGTTCGACCAGCGCGAAGGTCGCATGCTCTGGCAGCGCTCGGGACTGACGGTGGACGGCGAGTACGAGCCCCCCCGGGAAGCCGACGGACGGCAGGCCGCCCTGAAGAAGCTGGTGAACGACATCGTGGACGGAGCGCAGTCCCAGTGGTGACTCCGATCCGCCGGCTCGGGCGGCGAGGAGCCAGCCGGTACGGTTGCCTGGTCGGGATCCTGTTGTTCGTCGCCGCGTTGTACTACGGCGTCGAAATGGGCGCCGTCTACCTCCGGTACTGGCAGATGCTCGACGAAATGAGGTCCGTGACCCGGCTGGCCCCCAGCCTCGACGACGCCACCATCCGGCGACGCCTGCACGCCAAAGCCGAGGAGCTGGATCTGCCCACCCCGGCGCATCGCTTCATCATCCGCCGTTCCGCCCGGCCGCGCGAGATCCGGGTTTCCACGTCATACACGGAAACGCTCACGCTCCCGTTCACCACATACACCATCCGCCTGACCCCCACCGCCCGCGCTCCGCTCTGATGCTCGCCGCCCTGCCGTTGGCCGCGCCGGCCGCCGCGGGGCCGGAGGAGCTGCTTCGCCTTCTCTTCGTCCTGGCGATCATGCTCGCCGCCGGGAAGTTCTCGGGAGAGCTGTTCGACCGCGCGGGCCAGCCGGCCGTGCTGGGGGAGCTGCTGGCAGGCGCGGTGCTGGGTGGAAGCGCGCTGGGGATCATTCCGACCAGCCCGGACGACCCGCTCTACGGCACGCTGCACGTGCTGGCCGAAATCGGGGTCATCGTCCTGCTGTTCGAGATCGGCCTGGAAACGGACCTCAAGCAGCTGCTGCGGGTGGGTCCGGGCGCCGCTTCGGTCGCCGCGGTCGGAGTGGCGCTTCCGTTCGCGGCGGGCTTCCTCTATTGGATTTCGCCGTTGGGCGTCGAGGCGTTCAACACCGCGTCGGCGTCCACCACGGCGATCTTCCTGGGGGCGGCGCTGACCGCCACCTCCGTCGGGATCACGGCGCGCGTACTCACCGACCTCAAGATCTTCCGGACCACGGAGGCCCAGACGATCCTGGGGGCGGCCGTCTTGGACGACGTTCTCGGCCTGGTCCTGCTCGGCCTGGTGGCCTCGTTGGCGGCCGGCGGCTCCGTCGGCGTCCTCGAGGTGGGCCGCGCCCTCGGCGTTGCCCTGGGGTTCCTGGCCGTCGCCCTGGGACTGGGCCTCCTCCTGGCGCCGCGTATCTTTGCCACCATCGACCGGATGCGGGTGCGGGGCGTGTTGCTGGTGTCCGCCTTCGCCTTCGTGCTGGTCGTCTCGGCCCTGGCGCAGGTCGCCGGGTCCGCCATGATCATCGGCGCCTTTGCGGCGGGCATCATCCTCTCGGGCACCAATCAGTTCGACGCGATCGAATCGCAGATGAAGCCCGTGGCCGACGTCTTCACCCCGCTGTTTTTCCTGAGCATCGGAGCGCAGCTCGATCTGGGGCTGCTCAACGTGTTCTCGCCTGCCAACCGGCCCGTACTGCTGGTGGGCGGCGTGGTCACGCTCATCGCGGGGCTGGGCAAGGTGGCGGCGGGGTGGGCCGTCCCCTGGCGCCGCTTCAACCGCCTGGCGGTGGGCGTGGGGATGATGCCGCGGGGAGAAGTAGGGTTGATCTTCGCGAACATCGGGCTCTCCCAGGGGATCCTGTCGCGCCAGTTGTTCGGCGCCATCATGATCATGGTTATCGCGACCACGTTCTTGGCTCCGCCGCTGCTCAAGTGGAGCGTGCGGCGCGGCGGCGTGACCCCGGCCGAGGACCGAGCAGCTCCGCCATGGCACCCCGTGGCGTGAAGGACGCCCCGTGACGCGCCCCGACGGCCGAAAGGCGGGGGAGCTTCGCCCCGTGACGCTCGAACGAGCCACCAACCCCTACGCCGAGGGATCTTGCCTCGCGCGCATGGGCGGGACGCTGGTGCTGTGCACCGCCACGGTCGAAGAGGGCGTCCCCGGTTGGCGGCGCGGGTCGGGTATGGGATGGCTCACCGCCGAGTACGCCATGCTGCCCCGAAGCACCCAGGAGCGCACCCCACGGGAGCGGACCGGCCCCGGCGGGCGGACCCAGGAAATCCAGCGGCTGATCGGCCGCAGCCTGCGCGCCGCGCTCAAGACCTTCGCGTTCGGCGAGGTCACGCTGCGGGTCGACTGCGACGTGCTCCAGGCGGACGGCGGTACCCGCACTGCCGCCATCACCGGGGCGGCGGTGGCGCTGGCGGACGCCTGCGCCTGGCTCGCCGATCGTTCCGGGGTACCCAACCCGCTCGGCAGCCTGGTCGCCGCCGTCTCGGTGGGGATCGTGGACGGAGAGGCACGCCTGGACTTGAGCTACGCCGAGGACCGAGCGGCGGCAGTGGACGCCAACATCGTGGCTCTCTACCCCGACCGGTACGTGGAAGTGCAGGGCACCGGCGAGGGGGCGTCGTTTGACCGGGGCCAACTGGATCAGATGCTGGCCCTGGCTGATCGGGGCCTGGCCCGCCTGTTCGCCGAGCAGCGGCGCGTGCTGGAGCGGTGACGGCGCCGTTCCTCATCGCCACGCGCAGCCTCGGCAAGCGCAAGGAAATCGTCCAGATCCTTCGCGATGTCCCGTATCGCCTGGTCTTTCCCGACGACGTGGGCCTGGTAGAGCAGGCCGAGGAAGACGGCCTGGAGACCGCGGATTCCTTTGAGGGAAACGCGCGCCGCAAGGCCGAGTACTTCGCCCGCCGGTCGGGCCTCTCCACGGCGGCGGACGACTCCGGCCTCGAGGTGTTCTCGCTCGGCGGCCAGCCTGGGGTCCGTTCGCGCCGGTTCGCGCTGGCTTCCGGGCCGCCGGACCAGCAAGACGCGGCCAACAACGCGGAGCTGCTCAGGCGGTTGGCCGGAGCGCCCGCTCCCCGGCGTCGCGCGCGGTACCGCTGCGTGGTCGCGTATTTCTCCCGGCCCGACGCCATCCCCATGACGTTCGAAGGCACCTGCCTCGGCTCGATCACTCAAACGCCGCGCGGCAGCGGCGGCTTCGGGTACGATCCGCTCTTTTTCTCCGACGACCTGGGCAAGACCTTCGGCGAGGCCAGCCCGGAGGAGAAACACGCAGTCAGCCACCGGGGCCGCGCGTTCCGCGCCCTGGGCCAATGGCTGCAGGGCCATCCCGTCCGCTAGAGCCCGGCACCTCGTCCGCAGCCGGCCTCGCCGCTAGATTGCGACCGGTCGCGGCCGGATCGTGTCGGCCGACATCGCGGGGCGTGGCGCAGGCCGGTAGCGCGCCTGGTTTGGGACCAGGAGGTCGCCGGTTCAAATCCGGCCGCCCCGATTCGGTAGCGGAGGAACCCAACCCTTCATGACCGCGAGCCCTCCCGTGGCGCAGGAATCCCAGGCCCGCAAGATCGCCTGCGGAAACCGGACGTACGTCATCCGGCGTTTCGCGGACGGCGTCTTCGCAGTCTATGACGAGGCGGGGAAGCTCCTCGCGGGGTGGCCGCTGACGGCGGTTTGGCCCAACCAACCGCTCACTGCCCAGACGGACGAAGACTGGTGCGCGCTCATCCGCCGGATCTACGGTCATTGATCCTTGCGTGACCAGTCGGCCTTGGTCAGCTTGCAACGCTGGCGCCCGTAGCTCAGGTGGACAGAGCAACGGCCTTCTAAGCCGTGGGTCGGAGGTTCGAATCCTCCCGGGCGCACCTGCATCGGCGGCACCCCAAGACCCTAACCGTCCGCTGTTCCGGAGGATTGCGTTGCGACGCGTGTACTCGACCCTGACCACCTGCGTCTGTCTGGGCGCAGCCCTGCCCGCGGCCACCCGTGCCCAGGGGTGGTCCGCGCCCGGCGCCAACCCGCCGCAGCGCCACGGCGCCGATGGCCGGCTCGAAATGGCCGCGGCGCCGACGACCTCGCCGGTGATGGTCGACGGTGTGCTCGACGACGCGGTGTGGCAGGGGGCGGAACCGGCGGGGAACTTCGTGCAGGCCGAACCGGACGAGGGCATGCCCGTCACCGAGGACACCCGCGTCTGGGTCGCGTTCGACCGGGAGTTTCTGTACATCGCCGCCTACTGCTCGGACCAGCCAGGCGGCATCGTCATCAACGACATCCGCAAAGACTTCGGCAAGGAGAACCAGGATGTCCTCGAGGTGATCCTCGACACCTTCGGCGATCGGAGGAACGGCTATGTGTTCGCCACCAACCCGGCGGGCGCGCGCGCCGACGAGCAGGTCACCAACGAGGGAAGAGACATCAACACCAGCTGGGACGCGCCATGGGTGTCGCGCACTCGGCGCGTGCCCGACGGGTGGACCGTGGAGATGGCCATCCCGCTCCGGTCCATCCGGTCACCGGAAGGCGCCGAGAGCTGGGGCATCAATTTCAGCCGCCGCATCCGCCGTAAGAACGAGCTGGCGTACTGGGCGCCGATCCCACGGGCCTACACCCTTCACCGGCTCTCACTGGCCGGCAACCTGACCGGACTCCGGGAGATCTCGCGCGGCCGCGACCTGCGCGTCACGCCGTATGCCACCGCCCAGACGGTGCGCGAAACCGGGGCCGCGGCGTTTGACCAGCAGGCAGACGCCGGGGTGAATCTCAAGTACGGCCTCACCAACGGCCTCACCCTGGACGTCACTGTCAACCCGGACTTCGCGCAGGCCGAGGCCGACGAGCAGCAGGTCAATCTCACCCAATTCAGCCAGTTCTTCCCCGAGAAGCGTGACTTCTTCTTGGAGAACGCCGGCTTGTTCTACCTCGGCGACACCCCCCGCAACCGGCGGATCTCGCTCACGCCGAACATCGATGAGGACCTGCTGCTCTTTTTCAGCCGCAGCATGGGTCTCGCGCCGGACGGCCGGCTCATTGACATCGACGGCGGAGTCCGGATCACCGGCCAGGAAGCGGGGTTCCTGGTTGGGGCGCTGACGCTTCGCACCCGGCCCCTGCGCGCCCGGGATGGCAGCGTCGAGATCCCGGGCAGCGACTACGCGGTGGTGCGCCTGCGCCGCAACCTCTTCTCGAACTCCGACGTGGGCGCGCTGTTCCAAATGCGCTCCACGGTCGATGCCCGGGGCGACTACAACCGGGTCTACGGTCTGGACGCCAACATCCGCCTGCCGGCGCGAATCGACTGGACCTCGTACGTCATCGGCACCGAGAGGCCGGGCGTGAGCGGCGGCGAGCACGCTTTCTTCACGTCGCTCAACCGCGAGGGCAACTTCGTCCACGTGAAGGGCGGCGTGCTGGGCATCGGCGAGAACTTCAGCGATGACCTTGGCTTCTATCGCCGGACCGGCGTCTTGAAGTGGTTGCTCGACACGGGGATCCGCCCGCGCCTGGCCAGCCTCCGGCGCACGCTGGGCGTTCGCGAGATGCACCCCCATGTGGTGTGGAACTACTACACGGACCTCGATGGGCGCACCGTGGCTGGACGCTACCACAACGGCTACACGGTGTTCTTCAGCACCGGAGCGTACGGCGAGCTGTCGTTCAACCCCCGGGTGGAGTTGCTGGCGGCGCCCTTCCCCCTCCATCCCAGGGCAGCGCCGGTCCCGGCGGGCCGGCACAGCTGGCCGGAATACCAGATTCGCTTCACATCCGACGAGAGCCGCGCGCTCTCCGCCACCGTCACCGCGATTACCGGTGGGCTCTGGAACGGAACGCAGCGGACCCTCAACGGCTCGCTCAGCCTGAAACCCTCGTACCGGTTTCGCTCGAGCGTTGGCCTGCAGCGCACCACGGCGAAGCTCCCGGACGGCGACTTCGTCCGCGCCATCTGGACCGGTCGCGCCAACTACTCGTTTACCACCAACATGTTCGTCGACGCGCTCATGCAGTACGACGCGGAGCGGAACCGGCTCAACCTGAACCTGCGGTTCAACCTGATCCATCATCCCCTCAGCAACCTGTACCTCGTCTGGAATGAGCAGCGCTTCACGACCGACTACCCGCTGGGGTACCCCACGGGCGCGCCGGTGCCGGGCCGCAGCGTGATCGTAAAGCTGACCCAGATGCTCGCATTCTGAGCCCGATGCTCCCGGCCGTCGTCGCGGTCCTGCTGGCCGCCCAGGGACAGGGACCCCTCCCGGCGGAGACCCGCGCCGCCGACCCCGCCTACGCCAGCGACGGGCGACTCGCGGTCAGCGTGCGGGGAGACCTGTGGGTGTTGGCCGGGGGTGATTCGGGAAGCTGGATGCGGATCACGTCCGGCCCGGCCTCGGACCGCCAGCCGGCGTGGACGCCCGACGGCTCGGCGCTGCTCTTCACATCCGATCGCGCCGGCACGTTCGATCTCTGGCGCGTTGGCATTGGCCCCGCTGGAGCCACCGGGGCATCGGAGCGCATCACGTCGGCGCCGGAGTGGGAGGGAGAGCCGACCGTGGGCACCGCCGGCGACATTGTCTTCGTGCGCGGCACCGGCCCCATGGCGCGCCTGGTGCGCCGGGACTCGGACGGTACCGAGCGGCCGGTGACGCGAGGCCGGGACGGAGCCGAGCGGTGGCCGGCATACGCCCCCGACGGTCGGCGCGTGGCCTACGTGACCACCGGTGAGCGCGGCACGGCGCTGCGCCTTCGCTGGTTGGATGGAGACTCCACGACGGTCGTACTCAACAACCGACCGGCCGAGCGACCCACCTGGTCGCCGCAGGGTGATCGTCTCGTGTTCGCGGCGCGCGGTGGCTCGCCGGGGACCTGGGTCACGCCGTTGGACGGCACGTACACCAATCTCGTCGCCACCCAGGCGGCTGCCGCCGCGTGGTCGCCGGACGGGATGCTCGCGCTCGCCGAGCTTCCGCCGGCAGAGCTGGGTTACAACGGGGACCCAGACCGTACCGGCAACCGCGATCTCGTGGACGTCGCCGGGGGTGGTCGCCTCTGGTTCCTCGCCGCTCCGGCGCCACCGGACGCGGCCCCGAGGAGCGACCCACCGATCCCACTGGACCGCGCTCAGGTCAACGCGGACGCGTTCGACCGCATGTGGGAGCGCACCGCCAGGATTTACTTCTCCCAGTCGGACGACGCGCCGCGATTCGCGCGCTGGGACGTGCTCCGCGCGACCTACCGAGCCCGTGCGCTGGCCGCCAGTTCCGACGACGAACTGGCTACCCTGCTCCACGAGATGTGGCGAAGCCGGCCGCCGCTCGCGCGACCGGCGGCGGGGCGTGCAGCCGTCTCCAGCGCCCACCCCGTGGCCACCGCCGCTGGCCTCGAGATTCTGCGGAAAGGCGGCAACGTGGTGGACGCCGCGGTCGCCGTCTCGTTCGCCCTGGGTGTGGTAGAGCCGGACGCCAGCGGGATCGGGGGATACGGCCAGATGCTGATCCAGGTGCCCTCGCTTCCGACCCCGGCCTTGATCGAGTTCATGACCCGCGCACCAGAGGACGCCGGCCTCTCCAACGCCCAGCTCCGCCCCGGCGGAGACGCCCCCGCCGACGGGCCGGTTCTGGCCAACGTCCCCGGAACCGTTGCCGGGATGCACCTGGCATGGGAGCGATACGGCAGTGGCAAGGTGAGCTGGGCCGATCTGCTTGCCCCCGCCATTCGTGCCGCCGAGGAAGGCTTCCCGGTCAGCGACGGCTTGGCCACGACCCTTCGGATCGAGCGGGAGCACTTCGAGAAGTACCAAAGCAGTCGGGCCTTGTTCTTCCCGCACGGGGAACCGCTCAAGACCGGCGAGACCCTGCGCAATCCGGATCTCGCGCGCATCCTCCGGGTCATTGCCGACAGCGGAGCTACGGCGTTCTACCGGGGTGGCATCGCGCGACGGCTGGTCCAGGATCTGCGAGGGCAGGGCAATGCGATGCGCCTCACCGATCTGGCGCGCTACTACGCCGCCGAGCGCGCACCGATAGCCGGCACGTATCGGGGATACACCGTCTTCTCGAGCACGCCCCCCAGCGCCGGCGGGGCCACCCTGGTGGCGCAGCTCAACCTGTTCGAGCAGTTCACCGGCGTGCGGCCCTATCCCGAGGACGGGGCGACGTTCCACGCGATGATCGAGGCCTGGAAACTGGTGCCGTCGGGCCGCGGGCGCATTGCGGACCCCGGGCTCTGGCCGGTCCGGACCGAGGCTTTCGTCAGCAAGGACACGGCGCGGACCCGCTGGCGGTGCTTCGACGCCGAGCGCGCGCTCCGACCGGCGGACCTCCGCGGCGACACGCTGCGCTGTGGCGCTTCCGCGGCGGTCGTCCCCGATCCGGCCGACGGCGCGTGCGGCGCCGCCGCGGGCGACCATTGCCACCAAGCGGGTACCACGGCCTTCGTGGTCGCCGACGCCGGCGGCAATGTGGTGGCGGTGACCCAGACGCTCGGCACCTGGGGCGGCAATTTCTATGTGACGCCGGGGCTGGGGTTCTTGTACAACGACAAGCTGGGGTCCTACGGCGACGACCCCGCCGAGTATGGAGCACGCCTCCCCAACGCCCGCCACGGATCCAGTCTCGCGCCCACGATCGTTTTCCGCGGAACCGGGCCGCAGCGGCGAGCGGTGCTGGGGACGGGCGCCGCGGGCAACGCCTGGATCACCTCGGCTGTGTACGCGATCATCAGCGGCGTCTTGGACCAGCAACTGGATCCGCAGCACGCCATCGAGCTGCCGCGCTTCCTTCTGTCCCAGCGGCGCGCCTCAGCGGATCCTTCCAATGCCTTCGCCATCCAGGTGGAAGCGGGCGTGGCTCCCGGGGTCCTGCAGCGATTGAAGGCGTTGGGAAACCAGGTGCAGCCCGTTTCGCTGACCGGGGAGCTACGGATGGGCTACGCCGCGCTGGTCGTGGTCGGGGCGGGACAGGTGGTTGGGGCAGCGGACCCTCGTCGCTCCGGCACGGCCGGTGCCGTTGGCTGTGTGCGGGACCAGGGCGCGGGCTGCCAACTGGATAGTTACCCTCGGTAGGAATGGCAGACGGCGGGGCTAGTCCGGGGCCCTCATGAATTCCTGCAAATCCGAGTGCGACAACCCCTTGACGCCATTCGATGCGGGGTCTAGAATTCTGTGCTCGCCGGGAATCGCTCTGCGATTTCCGGAGTTCGCTCTTTGATAACTGACGGTTGGAGATGTGAGGAGTGCGGTCCCGTTTGATCGGTGGATGTTCGGACATTCACCGTGAGGGATTGATACTTCCGAATTTGTAGTCCGGACGACCAAGTCGTTCGGTCGGAGCTGAAGACCAATTCTCTCTCGGAGAGTTTGATCCTGGCTCAGGACGAACGCTGGCGGCGTGCCTAACACATGCAAGTCGTACGGGACTTGGGGGCAACTCCAGGTTCAGTGGCGGACGGGTGCGTAACACGTGAGCAACCTACCCTGCGACGGGGGATAGCCGGCCCAACGGCCGGGTAATACCGCGTACGTCGCCGGAGTCGCATGGCTCTGGCGGGAAAGCGGCCGCAAGGTCGCGTCGCAGGAGGGGCTCGCGGCCTATCAGCTAGTTGGTGGGGTAACGGCTCACCAAGGCGACGACGGGTAGCTGGTCTGAGAGGATGGCCAGCCACATTGGGACTGAGATACGGCCCAGACTCCTACGGGAGGCAGCAGTGGGGAATATTGCGCAATGGCCGCAAGGCTGACGCAGCGACGCCGCGTGTGGGATGACGGCCTTCGGGTTGTAAACCACTGTCGGGGGGGACGAATACCCGGCTTCGAATAGGAGACCGGGGGTGACGGTACCTCCAAAGGAAGCACCGGCTAACTCCGTGCCAGCAGCCGCGGTAATACGGAGGGTGCGAGCGTTGTCCGGAATCACTGGGCGTAAAGGGCGCGTAGGCGGCCCGCTAAGTCACTTGTGAAATCCTGGGGCTCAACTCCAGGGCTGCAGGTGAGACTGGCAGGCTAGAGCTCGGTAGAGGCGAGTGGAATTCCCGGTGTAGCGGTGGAATGCGTAGATATCGGGAAGAACACCTGTGGCGAAGGCGGCTCGCTGGGCCGGTGCTGACGCTGAGGCGCGAAAGCGTGGGGAGCAAACAGGATTAGATACCCTGGTAGTCCACGCCGTAAACGATGGGTACTAGGCGTCGGGGGGAGCGACCCCTTCGGTGCCGTCGCTAACGCAGTAAGTACCCCGCCTGGGGAGTACGGCCGCAAGGCTGAAACTCAAAGGAATTGACGGGGGCCCGCACAAGCGGTGGAGCATGTGGTTCAATTCGATGCAACGCGAAGAACCTTACCTGGGCTTGACATGCTGGTGAAAGCCGGTGGAAACACCGGCCCCTCTTCGGAGCGCCAGCACAGGTGCTGCATGGCTGTCGTCAGCTCGTGTCGTGAGATGTTGGGTTAAGTCCCGCAACGAGCGCAACCCTCGCTCCCAGTTGCCAGCGAGTCATGTCGGGGACTCTGGGGGGACTGCCGGTGTCAAACCGGAGGAAGGTGGGGACGACGTCAAGTCATCATGGCCCTTACGCCCAGGGCGACACACGTGCTACAATGGCCGGTACAACGCGCTGCCAGCCCGTGAGGGTGAGCCAATCGCTAAAAGCCGGTCTAAGTTCGGATTGCAGTCTGTAACTCGACTGCATGAAGCCGGAATCGCTAGTAATCGCGGATCAGCCATGCCGCGGTGAATACGTTCCCGGGCCTTGTACACACCGCCCGTCACGCCATGGAAGCTGGGGGGACCCGAAGCCGGTGTGCTAACCGCAAGGAGGCAGCCGTTTAAGGTCAACTCAGTGACTGGGGCGAAGTCGTAACAAGGTAGCCGTAGGGGAACCTGCGGCTGGATCACCTCCTTTCTGGAATCCCGAGTAAGCGCCGGCTTGGTAGCGGTGGATGAAAGGGTGACCAAGTCGCCCGCACTCGCTCACGTCTCCCACCGTTGGTTCGCTGTTTGACAACTGATGGTTGCGTGGATGTCTGGGAAGTCGAGGAATCCTTCGGAAGTCGATTTCGAGTTTTGAGATCAAGCACAATACGGCGCACGGTGGATGCCTTGGCACCGAGAGGCGATGAAGGACGTGGTAAGCTGCGATAAGCCTGGGGGAGCTGCACACGAGCTGTGATCCCAGGATCTCCGAATGGGGCAACCCGGCGCGGGGCGACCTGCGTCACGCCGAAAGGCGAGCGAACCCGGGGAAGTGAAACATCTCAGTACCCGGAGGAAGAGAAAGCAACCGCGATCCTCCTAGTAGCGGCGAGCGAACGGGGGACAGCCCAAACCGACGGAGCTTGCTCCGTCGGGGTTGTGGGACCGCGACATGGGAGTACGAGACCAAGCCGAAGCGGCCTGGAATGGCCCGCCATAGACGGTGAAAGCCCGGTAGGTCTACGTCTACGACCCCTAGCGGGATCCCGAGTACCGCGGGACACGTGCAATCCTGCGGGAAGCTGGGGGGACCACCCTCCAAGGCTAAACACTCCTCGGTGACCGATAGTGCACCAGTACCGTGAGGGAAAGGTGAAAAGAACGCCAGGTGGCGAGTGAAACAGATCCTGAAACCGTGCGCTAACAAGCGGTCGGAGGAAGCGCGGCATTTCGGTGCCGTGTCTTCTGACGGCGTGCCTTTTGCATTATGACCCGGGGAGTTACTCGTCGGCAGCAGGTTAAGGCCTTCAGGGCCGGAGCCAAAGCGAAAGCGAGTCTGAATAGGGCGACGACGTTGCCGGCGGTAGACCCGAAGCCGTGGCGATCTACCCTTGAGCAGGGTGAAGCGGCCGTAACAGGTCGTGGAGGCCCGAACCGTTGTGGGTTGAAAACCGCTCGGATGACTTGAGGGTAGGGGTGAAAGGCCAATCAAGCTCGGGGATAGCTGGTTCTCTCCGAAACATATTTAGGTATGGCCTCTGGAAATGAGTCCGCAGGAGGTAGAGCACTGGATGGGTTCGGGTGGCGCGAGCCATACCTCCCCCAACCAAACTCCGAATGCCTGTGTGATGCTGCCAGGGAGACAGTCGGCGGGCGATAATGTCCGCTGGCGAGAGGGAAAGAACCCAGACCGTCTGCTAAGGCCCCGGAGTGGCGGCTCAGTGTAACTAAGGATGTGGACATGCTGTGACAACTGGGAGGTTGGCTTAGAAGCAGCCATCCTTTAAAGAGTGCGTAATAGCTCACCAGTCCAGCGTGGCCGCGCCGATAATGGTCGGGACTTAAGCCGCCCGCCGAAGCAACGGATCGGCTGCGCAAGCAGCCGATGGTAGGAGAGCGTTCTCGGAGCGCCGAAGCCAGGGCGGAAGCCTTCTGGTGGAGCGACGAGAAGTGAGGATCCCGGGACGAGTACGCGAGAAACAGGGTGAAAACCCCTGTCACCGAAAGCCTAAGGGTTCCTGAGCCATGTCGATCAGCTCAGGGTTAGTCGGCCCCTAAGGTGAGGCCGAAAGGCGTAACCGATGGGAAACGGGTCAACATTCCCGTACCGACCTATGTCTGTTCGAGCCTGAGGAGGGACGCAGGAGCAAGGGGTTCGTCGGGTGGGTGGATCATCCGATGTAAGGTGGTAGGCGTTCCCGGGTAGGCAAATCCGCCCGGGTAGCCGAGAGCCGATGCCGAAGGGGTCGCAAGACCCCGCAAAGGAACCATGGAGCCCACTGCCGAGAAAAGCTTCGCAGGGTAGGACATAGGTCGACCGTACCGCAATCCGACACAGGTAGGCGAGGCGAGAAGCCTCAGGTGCTCGAGTGATTTACGGAGAAGGAACTCGGCAAAATGACCCCGTAACTTCGGGAGAAGGGGTGCCGGCGGTACGTGACCTCGCACAGAGGAAGCGGAAACCGGCCGCAGCGAATCGCGTCAAGCGACTGTTTAGCAAAAACACAGGTGCCTGCTAAAGCGTCTTCCAAGCTGACGTATAGGCACTGACGCCTGCCCGGTGCCGGAAGGTTAAAGCAAGAGGTTAGCCCCTTCGGGGGCGAAGCTTCGAACTGAAGCCCCGGTAAACGGCGGCCGTAACTATAACGGTCCTAAGGTAGCGAAATTCCTTGTCGGGTAAGTTCCGACCTGCACGAATGGCGTAACGACTTGACGGCTGTCTCCTCCGTAAGCTCGGCGAAACTGCAGTATCGGTGAGGATTCCGATTTCCCGCCATAGGACAAAAAGACCCCATGCACCTTTACTACAACCTGCCATTGGACGTCGGCATGACATGCGTAGCATAGGTGGGAGCCTATGAACCCCCGGTCTCGGCTGGGGGGGAGGCAACAGTGAAATACCACCCTTGTTTTGTTGACGTCCTCACTCGGTCGCTTACACCGACGAGGACCGTGGCTGGTGGGTAGTTTGACTGGGGCGGTCGCCTCCTAAAAGGTAGCGGAGGCGCGCGATGGTGCCCTCAGTGCGGTCGGTAATCGCACGGTGAGCGCATAGGTAGAAGGGCGCCTGACAGCGAGAGGGACGCCTCGAGCTGGGACGAAAGTCGGCCTAAGTGATCCGGTGGTCCCGTGTGGACGGGCCATCGCTCAACGGATAAAAGGTACGCTGGGGATAACAGGCTTATCGCGCCCGAGAGTTCACATCGACGGCGCGGTTTGGCACCTCGATGTCGGCTTATCACATCCTGGGGCTGGAGAAGGTCCCAAGGGTCCGGCTGTTCGCCGGTTAAAGTGGTACATGAGCTGGGTTCAGAACGTCGTGAGACAGTTCGGTCTGTATCCATGGTGGGCGTGGGAGTGTTGAGGGGGGCCGACCTTAGTACGAGAGGACCGGGTCGGACGGACCGCTCGTGTCCCGGCTGTCACGCCAGTGGCAACGCCGGTTAGCGATGTCCGGTAGGGATAACCGCTGAAAGCATCTAAGTGGGAAGCCCGTCCCAAGATGAACACTCCTGGACCGCAAGGTCCCTGAAGGGCCGTGGGAGACTACCACGTTGATAGGCGGCAGGTGTACGGCGCGTAAGCGCTTCAGCCGAGCCGTACTAATCGCCCGTGAAGCTTGATCTCTTCCAACGACGATCACTCGATCCACCGGCATTCACGCAACCATCAATTGATTCATGGCTGGTGACTAGCGCGACGGGGCCACACCCGTTCCCATCCCGAACACGGTAGTTAAGCCCGTCAGCGCCGATGGTACTATGCCCGCGAGGGCATGGGAGAGTAGGCCGTTGCCAGCCTCCAGCATCCAGCCCGCCTCGGGTTCGCCGAGGCGGGCTTTTGCGTGGTATATTCGGCCCAACGCTCCCACGCAGAGGTCATCCATGAGCTTGGCGCCCGACCTGCTCGCAATCCTCGTCTGCCCCAAGTGCAAGGGCGAGCTCGAATACCGCACCCAGCCCAAGGAAGAGCTCGTCTGCAACGCCTGCCGCCTGGTCTACGCCGTCGAGGACGACATCCCGATCATGCTCATTGATGAGGCGAAGCCGTTCTAGGCTCGCGTTCGTTGCCGCCAGCCTGGGCCTCAGCGCCCCGCTGGCCGGACAGACCACTGGCGAGGTAACCGAAGGCGGCGCGGCCTTCCTGCTCATCGCCGTCGGCGCGCGCGCTACCGCCCTGGGACAGGCCGGCATCGCCGACGCCCGAAGCGCCGACGCCGCCTTCTGGAACCCGGCCGGCCTCGCCCTGCTGCCCCAGAGTCAGGTCGTCGTGCACCACGCGGCGACCTTCGCCTCCAATAACACCGTTCTGTCAGGCTACCTCGCGTCGTCGCTGGTCGGCGTCGTCGGCCTCGCCGCGTATCTGGTGGACTACGGCTCTCAGGACATCGTCCCGGGACCCCAGCAACCCCCCACCGGCCGCATCACCCCGCGCAATATCGAGTTGGTGGCCTCCTACGCGACGTCACTCAGCCGGTCGTTCACGGTTGGCGTCAACTACAAGCTGATCCAGCTCCGCAACGACTGCTCCGGCGACTGCGGGGCGTTCCGGTCGATCGTGGGCACCACCCACGGCGTGGACCTTGGGGTGCAGTACGGTGCCGAGGACCCCGAGGGGCTCCGCCTGGGTCTGGCCCTCCGCCACGCCGGGTTCAACCTCCAGTTGGAGAACGCCGGCCAGGCTGACCCCCTCCCCACGCGTTTGGCGGCGGGCGCGGACTACCGGGTGGCCCTTCCGCAGACACCTGGAGCGGCACCGTCGTTCGCCCGCCTGCTGATGGCCGTGGAGAACCCCTGCTGCCAGAGCCTGACGCCGGACCTGCGCGTGGGAGCCGAGCTTGGGTACGGCGACTTGATCCGGCTCCGAGGGGGGTACGCCTTTCTCCGGTCCGAGTCCAGCGGACCCTCACTGGGCGCCGGCGTGCAGTTCGACCGGCTGGTGGTGGACTTCGCTCGGGTCTTCTTCACCAGCGGAAACCTCGACGAACCGGTGTATCTGACGCTGCGAGTGCTGTTGTGAGCCGCAGACTCATCAGGGTCTTCTCGTGCGCGGTGTTGGCCGCACCCATGCTGGCGGGCGCCGTACGCGGCCAGGACACGTTGCCGCCCAACGGCCGCTCGATTCCCGGGTCCGTTCGGGACCTCCTCCGCGATTCCTCCAACGCCCGATGGGTCCGGCCCGCCGCCTCGCTGGTCCTTCCGGGCACGGGGCAGCTGCTTGGTGGCTCCGAGCGCGCCGCGCTCTACGTGGTGGCCGAAGGGCTGCTCCTGACACGATTCGTTGCCCTGCAGCAGCACGGTACCCGGGACGCCGAGCAGTACCGGGATCTCGCCTTCAACGTGGCGCGGGGGGCCTACGCCCCGAGCGTCCGGGATACCGCGTTCGAGTACTTCGAGGCGATGGGGAAGTACATCGAGAGCGGCCCGTACGACTTGGATCCCGGGCCCGACCTGCTGCCCCCATGGGACGAGCGCACCTTCAACGGGAGAATCTGGTTGCTGGCCCGTCAGACCTTCTTCGCCGACCCCGACTCCATCCCACCCCCGACTTCGATCGAGTACCTTCAGGCACTGGACTTTTATCGCCGCCGGGCCGTTGGGCCGGATTTTCGCTGGTCCTGGCGGGGCGCCGCGCTGGAACAGGACCTGTTCCGCCAAACGATTCGATCCAGCGACCAGGCATTCCGCCACGCCCGGGCCCAACTGGGCCTGATGCTGGCCAACCACCTGCTGAGTGCCATTGACGCCCTGATCGCCACCCGGCTCGGAGGCCGGGCCGGCGCCCAAAACGTGTCCGGCGACGTGCGGCTTGGACGGGGTCCAGCCGGGAGCCACCCTCCGCTCTTCATCACGCTGCGGGCGAGGTTCTGACGCCGCGGCGGGTGCGGCCGTACTTCATTTGACTTCTCCAATGGCCAACCCTAAGTTTTGCCGGCTTTTACAATTACGAGAGGAGACCGGTGCGGGCTCGTCCCACCGTCCTGTACTATTCCCCCGCCGAGCACCCCGCCACGGATTTGTTAAAGGGCTGGCTGAACGGACGGGAGGTGCCGCTCATCCATCTGCGGGACCGCGCCACGGTCGAAACCACGGCTCGGCGGAGACTGCCCATGCTTATTGTGGTGGACTCCGACGCGGCGGGGCCGGAGACTATCACGCTCTGCCGCAACTTGAAGAGCGACCCGTATACCGCCATCGTGCCGGTGGCGCTGATTTCGGGCCGGCACGCCGCCGCCACAGTGCGGGAGTGGTTCGAGGCCGGAGCCGACGAAGTCATCACGCCCATCTTCGAGCCGGCAGAACAGCGCAGCCGGCTGGAGGGGCTGTTCCAGCGCACCGAGCGGACCGTGGCGGTGCATCCGTCGACGCGACTGCCCGGCACCACGGAGATCGAGCGCGAAATCAAACGCCGGTTGGATCACGACGAGCTGTTCGCGGTCTGCTACGCCGACATCGACCACTTCAAGGAATTCAACGATCGGTACAGCTATTACGACGGGGACCGCGTCATCTATATTCTCTCGCAGATTTTGCGGGACGTGGTAAAGGGCCTGTGCCCCAAAACCGGGTTCGTGGGCCATATCGGCGGCGACGATTTCATTTTTGTCGTCGCCATTGCGGACGTGCCGGAGGTATGCCCCGAGATCATCTCGGTCTTCGATACGCTGTTGCCACTGCAATACAGCGCGCAGGATCGGCGAGCCGGTTACTTTTTCGGCAAGGATCGGCGCGGCCAGCTGCACCGCGTGCCCCTGATGACGGTCTCGATCGGGATCGTGACCAACGAGCACCGGCGGTTCAGCCACCCCGCGCAGGTCAGCGAGCTGGCCACTGAGATGAAGAGCTACGCCAAGACCCTTCCAGGGTCGGTGTTCGTCTTCGACCGGCGGCGTGACGCCGGCGACCAACCGGGGAAGGAACCCAGCGCGTGAACGTCCGGTGCCCGTCGTGTGAAACGGTCTTTCGCGTGGATCCCGCGAAGGTACCGGAGGCGGGGACTCGCGCGCGATGCACGGTGTGCGCATACGTGATCGCCGTGCGCCGGTCGGAGGACGGGGCCCCCCGGGCCGCCGCGCCGGTCCCGCCAGCCGTTCCGCAGCCTGTGGCCGCCGCGCCCGCCCCGCCGCCGCGCCCCGCGCCAGCAGCGTTCACCCCGGCGGCGCCGGCCGCCCCGGCTCCGCGCCTGACGCCCGCGCCCGTGCGGGCCTCCGCACCCGCCATGGCTCCGGCGCCAGCCCCGGCACCGGCCCCCGTGCCGCCACCGGCCGCGGCGCCGGCCCCGCCCGCACCACGTCTCTCGCGCCCGTTCATCGGCCCACGCGTGGCACCTGCGGGGCCTACCCCGGTCGCCCCATCGGCGGCGCCCGCTCCGGCCCCGCCCAAGCGACCCAGCGCCCCGGTCTTTCGGCCCACACCGGGCACACCGGTGCAACCGGTGCCCGCGCCCCCACAGGCCGCCCCGCGCCCGACGACTGCTCCACCGATGGCGCCGCGCCCCGCCTCGGCCCCGGCTGCCGCGGTCGGCGGGGCCCCCAAGGTCGGAAATCCCTTCCTGGCCCAGGACCCCCGACAGAAGGCTCGCCGGTTGGCGCGCGCCCTGGTATCCGACATGATCGTCTACCAGCCGGATAAACGGCAGAAGGCGCTCAAGGACGGCAACCTCAAGGAAGCCTTCGAAGAAGAGATCAAGAAGAGCTGGGAGGAATACCTCCAACAGGTGGGGGACGACCTCGCCAAGACGACGCCCTTTTTCACCGACGCGCTGAACGAGATTCTGGCCGGAGGTCAGAAGCTCTTCTAATTGCGGTAACTCCCAGCGGGGCTTATATTTGTGAGGTGCGAGAGCCGTCGCTCCGACGCCCCGGGGTGACGGCTCAACACATGCCGGCCGCGGACGGCCGAAACCGGGAGCCATACCGCATGACCGCCAACGTCACGGACCGCCTGCAAGACATCAACCGCCGTCTGGATGAGCTCCGAGGTCACCTTTGACCTCGAGGCCAAAGCCTCGCGCGTAGCCACCCTCGAAGCCTCGATGGCCGCGCCGGGATTCTGGGACGTTCCCGAACGGGCCCGTCAGGTGGTCGAGGAGCTCCGGCAGACGAAACGGTGGACCGAGCCGTACGAGGCCCTTTGTCGCCGCGCCAATGACGCCAGCGAGCTGGCCGAACTCATCGCCGGCGACCCCGACCCCGATCTCGAGCGCAGCCTGGACGAGGAAGTGGACGCGGTGCTCGCTGCCGTCGAGCAGCTCGAGCTCCAGAACATGTTGCAGGGCCCCGATGATCGTCGCTGGGCGCTGATGACGATTCACCCCGGCGCCGGCGGCACGGAGTCGCAGGATTGGGCCGAGATGCTGATGCGCATGTACACGCGCTGGGCCGAGCGCCGCGGCTGCGAGGTGGTGATTCTCGACCTCCTCAAGGGCGAGGAGGCCGGGATCAAGTCGGTCTCGCTGGAAATCCGCGGGGATTACGCCTACGGATATCTGAAGGCCGAGAAGGGCGTGCACCGCCTGGTGCGCATCTCGCCGTTCGACGGCCAGGCGCGGCGGCATACGTCGTTCGCCTCGGTGTTCGTGTACCCCGTGGTGGACGACACCATCGAAATCGAGCTCAAGGACGAAGACATCGTGATGGAGGTCTTCCGCGCCTCGGGAGCCGGCGGCCAGCACGTCAACAAGACCTCCTCGGCGGTCCGGCTGCGGCACATGCCAACCGGGATCGTGGTCTCCTGCCAGCAGGAGCGGAGCCAGCACAAGAACAAGGCGACCGCCATGAAGATGCTCAAAGCGGCCCTGTATCAACGGGAGCTGGAGGAGCGGGATAAGAAGAAAGCCGCGGTCGAGGCCACCAAGACCGACATCAGCTGGGGGAACCAGATCCGCTCGTACGTGTTCCAGCCGTACACCATGGTCAACGACCACCGGACCGGCATCAAGGTGTCCGACGTCCAGCGGGTGATGGACGGCGACCTCGACGGGTTTATCGAAGCGTACCTCAAGCAGTTCGGGAGCAAGGCCGCGTGAGCGCCCCGGCCCCGTCGTTCGTTGAAGCGGCCCGCCGCGAGAAGCTCAACGAGCTGCGCGACCGCGGTGTCGCACCGTTTGCCTATCGGTACGAGCGAACCCATACGGCGGTCGAGGCGCTCGCCGCGTTCGCGACGGACATAGAAGCCGCCGTTTCGGTCGCGGGCCGACTGGTCTCGCTGCGCGGCCACGGGAAGACCACGTTCGCGCACCTCGAAGATCCCACGGGGCGCATTCAGCTGTACTTCAAGCTCGACGAGCTGGGTAAGGCGTACGACGTCGTCAAGCTCCTGGATCTGGGCGATATCGTCGGCGTGAGGGGCGCGCTGTTTCGCACCAAGACCAAGGAGATCACCATCCGGGCGACCGAGCTCACGCTGCTTGCCAAGGCGCTGCGG
>Ga0209342_10001543_pt1 | contig 25900 bp, 24 predicted proteins | sample RifCSP16_2_FD_184023 | JGI IMG/M metagenome (GOLD analysis project Ga0209342, IMG submission 184023) | Soil microbial communities from Rifle, Colorado - Rifle CSP2_sed 16_2 (SPAdes) (version 2) | ecosystem: Environmental > Terrestrial > Deep subsurface > Rock core/Sediment | place: Rifle... | reverse complement strand
GAGCCACACCCTATGACTAACGCACTATGAAAGAGCGAGCCATTGATGGCGACAAACGCATGCGACAAAGAGCGAGCCAGGGTACAAGACAAACGCATCACAGCAGAGCGAGCCAAGTTCGCGGACAAACGCAAGCCTGTCGAGCGAGCCACCGCCGACGACAAACGCATCTACTACGAGCGAGCCATGGATTCGGACAAACGCAGGAAGACGGAGCGAGCCAGTCGATCAGATAAACGCATACCACCAGAGCGAGCCACTCATCCTGACAAACGCAGTGCGCAGGAGCGAGCCACGCGCCAAGACAAACGCAAGACGCCCGAGCGAGCCCAACCAACGAACCAACCCATGATCCAATGATCCTCCGCCCCTACCAGTCCAAGGCCCTCGAAGACCTCCGCGAGTCCATCCGCCAGGGCCGCCGGCGGCTGATCCTCTGTGCGCCCACGGGCTCGGGCAAAACCGTCGCCATCGCCGCGATGATCCAATCGGCCGTCGCCAAGGGCCGCTGCGCCCTGTTCATCTGTCACCGCCGGGAGTTGGTGAACCAGGCCGCGAGCAAGCTCCAAGCCTACGGAGTCCAGCACGGCATCCTGATGGGTGCCGACAAACGCCGCAACCACTCCGCCCCCGTGCAGATCGCGTCCGTCCAGACGCTCTCGACGCGGCTGCGCAAGGGCGTGCTCTCGCCACCGCCGGCGGATCTCCTGATCGTCGATGAAGCCCACCACAGCAGCGCCGTCACCTGGACGAAGATCATCAAGGCGTACCCCTGTGCGGTCGTGATCGGCCTCACCGCGACGCCGGCGCGCAAGAGCGGGGCTCCGTTGGGCGATCTCTTCGAAGAGATCGTGCCGTGCTCCAGCTACGCCGAACTGATCCAGCAGGGCTTTCTCGTACCCACCCGCGTGTTCGCCCCGAGCCTGCCGGACTTGAAGGGCGTCCAGATCGTCGCGGGCGATTACCACGAGAAGCAGCTCGCCGGCCGCATGGACCGGACGCAGCTCGTCGGTGACATCGTGCAGACCTGGCTCGACAAGGCCGAACGCCGCCCGACTTTCGTCTACGCGGTCACGATCGCCCACAGCCAGCACCTTTGCGAGCAATTCGTCAAGGCCGGCGTGAAGGCCGACCACGTTGACGGCGAGATGGATCCGCTCGACCGCGACCGCATCGTGGATCAATTCAACCAGGGCGAGCTTGAAGTCCTCTGCAACTGCATGATCTTCACCGAGGGCACGGACATCCCGCGGGCATCCTGCACCGTGATCGCCCGTCCGACGAAATCACTGGTCCTCTATCGCCAGATGGCCGGCAGGATCCAACGGCCGCACGAATCCAAGATCGACGCGATGATCCTCGACCATTCCGGCTGTGCGCTCGAGCACGGGCTACCGGACGAAGACCTCCTCTGGGATCTCCACGAGCGGCCCAAGAAGGAGAAGGCCAAGATCGCGGCCGACCGGGCCGCCCGGACGATCCGCTGCCCGAACTGCCATGCGGTCTACTCCGGCAAGAAGCTCTGCCCGCAGTGCGGCACGCCGGCGCCGCGGCGAGCGCCGCAAGCACTCGCCACCAAACGCGGCGAACTGACAGAGATCCGCCGGCACCAGAACGTCGGCAGCTACTCACTCGTCGGCAAGCAACGGGTCTGGGACAAGTGCGTCCACATCGCACGGGCGAAGGGCTGGCCAATCAAACGGGCCTGCGGGATGTTCAAGGGCACCTTCGGGCTGTGGCCGAGCGAAGTGACGGGCCTCTTCGGGGCGCCGAGCTGGCGGGATGCGGAGACGAGCGCGACCGATTGGTACTTCAGCCGGATGCACCGCTCAAGATCCCCGGGAACATCCGTTCCAGGCTCGCCAGCGCCACATCCTCCGGCTTCGGAGGCATCGGCGTCCCCTGCATCACCCGGATGACGTAGAGCGCGACGGCACGCTTGCCCTCTCGGAACGCCGTCTCGGCCGGGTCGCCGGGCGCGTGCGTCTCATTGAGCAATCCGCAGAACGACATGAGATCCGCCAGGACCGCGCGGCCGCAATCGCTCTCGAAGGCGAGCCGGTACTGGACCGGCCGTTCGTCACGCTCTTCGCTCATGCCGCAGGCGCCGGGAGCCCTTGCAGAGCGACCGACGCATCCTTGCCCGCAGCCGCCAGTTCTCTTGCGGTCGTCGCCTGCTGTGCAAGCTCGGCCTGCTGGGCCTGCTGCTGCTGCATCTGCTGCACGAGCCGGATCGGACGTAGCAGTCGCGGGTCGGCGTTGCGGAGCGACCAGATCCGCCGGAACGCCTTGTTCGCATCGAGGTTCAGGACCGCACTCGGGTCTGTCTGGATCGCCAGGCTCGACTCCTGAAGGGCTTCGTTGATGTTGCGGATCTCACTGGATCGCTGGCTCTGGGCGAGCGGGGACGTGAACACGGGCCGAAGCCGCCGGCCGCTCAGGCTCTCGGGCACGGGCAGCAGGTTCCCGCTCCGCATCAGCCAACTGAACGTCCGGCTGATGACCGGCTGGAGCCATTCGGCCTGGAGACGCGAGATGATCGGGCTGGCCTTCGCCAACGCCTGCTGCCGACGGGCGATGATCTCCTCGGCCGTCATGGCGGAGTGCGACTTCCGCACCAGCGGCAATTCGATCGTGTCCAGGTAGTACGCCTTCTCGATCATCGCCTGTGCCCGCTCGATCGTCAGTTGGCCGGCGTTGGGATCGGTGCCCGTGACCACGGCCTTGGGTGGCTCGCGGGCGGATTGGCTCATCCAGATGATCCCGCCGGGATTCAGGTCGAGCTTGCGGTACTTGAGCTGCGTGTCCCAGACCGCCATCGGGGGCCGCAACGCCAGAGCACTTGCGAGAAGCTGGTCGCGGCTCATGGCGTTGACGGCCTTGATCGTCGGGAGCACGCTCATGCCCGGCCCGCGTCCGTAGGTCTCCTCCGACGCCTTGCTCCATCTCGGCGTCAGGTAGGGATTCTCCAGGAATCCTCCGACATCCAATTCGGCGTCTCGATCCGCACCGCCGTCGAGGAAGTACCGCGACCACGGCATGTCGAGATTCGTCTGCCCCATCGGGTCGCGGTCGCGGCGCTCCCAGACGTGATGCACGAGGCATCGTTTCTCCTCGGCACCAGACGCCGTGCGCAACATGCCCTGGAGGCTCGACGGCAGCGAATCGAACATGACGGCGAGATCACGGATGCGAACTTCCGTCGTCCGAAAGACATCGGTGATGTTGCCTTCGTCGTCGTCGAGCCAGTGCATCCCGCCGAGCGAGCGGGACGTGAATCGCAAGAGGCCGAGTTTCGGCGGCCCGGCTTGGCACGGCCCATTCCCGAAGGCTCCGAGATCCTGGTAGACCTCGTGTGCAGCCGTCGGGAATCCGCTGATCGGCCAGGAGAGATACGTCAAGATCCGATTCGTCGTGTCATAGAGCCACGCGGCGCCCTCCTGGTCCGGTTCGCCTTCGTACTCTTCGAGTTGAATGTCAACCCACCGATCGGCAGGATTCGTCAGCAGGAAGTGCAGGGCCGAGGCGAGCGTGTCGTTGGCGAGCGGGGCCGTGCCGTCGAAGATCGGGATGCGACGCTGCTCGCCCTGCTGGCGGTTGGTCACCGTGAAGTCTCGGGTCGGCAACACCAGATCGGCCATCTCCTGCCAGTGCTGATCGAAGGTGCCGCGGTCGCTCTTGGCGATCTCGTAGCGGGCCATCGAGTCTCGGAGCGTCAGGGCCATTCATTCTCCCAGGAGAGTCTTGCGGTACGGCGTCGCCCCAGCCGTCGAGCCGCCGAGGATTGTGGATTCGCGGCCGGTCGCGGCTAGGCGACGCTTGCGCTCGCGCTCGACCGCCTCGCCAATCTCGCCTTCGTCACCGAGTCGGGTCGGAGGAGTCTCAATCGGCGGCGGCGCTGGAATCTTGGGACTGAAGAGGCCGCTCATTTGCCCGTCTTCCGCCCCGTGCGGAGGCTCTGATGGGTCTTGCTCTGTGCGATCCGGGCCGCCTTCGCCTTCGAGTAGCCCTTGGACCGCATCGCGTCATATGCCCGGTGAACCTTGCTGCCCTTTGGCATGGTCACTCTCCTGAATTGCCCAGGGCCGCGAAGGCCCGCTCCCACGTCGTCGCCGCCGCGTGCCCGCAGTCCAATCCGACGCGCTCGCGAAACGGATGGATCATCAGCTCCTGGTACTTGCACACCGGGCAGGTAAGCCACTCGCAAATCATCGGGCCCTCCTTGGTGATGATCCGCTCCAACTGCTTGAAGCTCGTGAGGGTTTCATCGGCCACGGCTGAACTCCGCCAACGGGTTGAAGGTCGTGCCATCGGACTCCGGCGCCTCCATGTTAGCCTCGGTGTCGCTGATCGCGTACCGGAGCATCATGATCGCATACCGGACGGCACTCTCGACGTGATCCCGAACCGCGACGATCACCGGCGGCTGGCCCTTGCGGTGAAGCATCCGCTTCTCCTCCATGAAGACGGCGGTCGCAGGCGTCTTGCAAACCTTGAACCGGCCGGTATACATCCGCTCCAAGAGTTCCATTGCGCCTGCCTCGCGGGATTGCGAACTGCGGATGCCGCGTTCCACCATCATCGTGCTTTCCCAATGCGCCGGCTCCGGTAGCATGTTCACGCCGGCGGATCGGTACTGCTGGGCGAGCGGGACGCCGGATCCCTTGTCTCGGGCCATCCCGTCGTGCGGCCAGGCGACCGGGATCCAGAGTCCTCGCGGCCGGATGAGCTGTGCCTGGGCCGGCGGAGTCAGGCCCTTCTCTCTGAACGTGTCATAGAGGTACACGATATCCGTGTCGGCGTCGTAGGCGATCCACGCGCCAGCCGCCGGATGGTCGATGCCGAAGTCGAGCCCCATGATCCTGCGGAAATGGTCGGGGATCGGGAACGGGTCGCAGAGGATCACGTCGTCATCGACTGTGTAGACCCGGCCCGTGCCCATCATCGGCACGCCCTTGGTGCGTGTCGCCCGTTCGTGCTCGGGGTAGCGGGCCTTCAGTTCTTCCTTGGCGATGGCATCGAGATGCGGCGCATCGTCCCACGTCGCGGGTGTGAAGAAGATCCCGTGCCCGCCATCCATGAAGTGCTTGCAGATGTCGGACATGCCCAGCAGCGGCGTGTTCGTGTAGAGCACCATGCCCTTGCGATCGAGCACGCGAGTCTGACATTCGGTGAAGATTTCGTACTCTTCGGGCTCCTCGTCCAGCCAACAGATGTCTTGACTCACGCCCTGGAACTTGGTCGCGTGCTGCTCGTAGCTCTTGAAGGTGATCTCGCTCGTGCCACCTGAAACATGCTTCACTTTCACGGTGTCGAGGACGTTCGCCACGCCGCACTGGCGGAAAGTGCAGGCGCCGATCGTCTCGGGCGGCAGCCACCCGGATCCGTCCGGCAGGTGGTGCTCATTGATGACGCCGCAGAGTGCCTTCTGCTGGATGTTCCGCACGTCTTCGTTCGTTCGGCCAGCGACGATGACATCGACAGCGCGGTCATAGCGTCGGCCTTTCCACCAGCGGGGGTAGAACCCGGTCAGATGGATCGCCACTTCGGCGGCGGCGGTGCGCGTCTTGCCGACCCGGTTGGCCGAGAGAATCGCCCGCTCTGCCTCTGCGGCGCCCGCCTGGTGCCAAGCGACCTGCCACGGGTACGGGCTGCCCGGAACGCTGCCGGGCTTGACCAGGTACAGCTCCCGGAGCTTCTGGTGGCGATCGATCGAATCCAGTTCGTCAAGGAGCTTGGCGATCTCGTGGTGTTCGCTCACAGTTCGGAGTCCGCGACCCAGAGCCATTGCCCCTGGTCTCCGTCATCCAAGGCTGCGGCGACGGTCGTCTGCACGGCGAAACTCGCCGTACCAATGAGGGCCGCGACCGCTGTCGGGTTATCACCGTCGCTCGTATTGCGAATGGAGCCGGACCCGCCGGTCACCGAGTTGTAGATCGTCACCCCCGGTGCAATCCGCATGATGGTAAAGAGGCGTTCGGTCGTCACGTTGTCACCGGAATCCATCGAGGTCGGCGCCCAGAAGATCGTCGTGCCATTGGTGGTCGCGGCGGTTCCGGGGGCAACGGTCTCAGGGTAGCTGGTCTGGAAGTAGCGCTGGCAACGGAGCCGCTCCAGGCTCGGGTCCACCGGGATGATGCTGTTGGCAAGAGCCCCGATTTCAAGCTGCACGTCGCCGAGATAGAGAATGTCGCCCGCGACCGTGTCCTTGTCGTCCACCCAGATGAACAGGCCCACGTTGTTCGTGCTGGCCGTGTCCATGAGGATGTTCTGCTCGACGTCCTCTCCCCAGGCGTCGAGCGTCACTGGGATATTGGCGACCGTGTTCTCCGCTGCGTTCCACGCGGCGATGAAGGTCGGCGTCGTGCCTTCGGCGCCCCAGACGGAAACGGCATCTCGCGTGATCGCGTCGGCCGCGCCCGTCCAGGGCAGGACCGCCACGCGGATATTGCGGATCTGTGCCCCCGTCGTCGTCCGGTGGCTGAACCGGAAGGACAGCCGACTCGTGGTGCCGTTCGCCAGCAACCGTCGAACCAGAGCACTCTCGATGACGGTGAAGAACCCGAACTTCTGGCCGGCACCGGCGGCCGTCACCGTTGCACGCAGCGAACGCCTCGCGCCCGCAGGGACGACCGTGTTCTCATGCGTCACTTCGACCGTGTTGGCAACTTCAGACAGCAGGATCCACCGATCCAGGACATACGCACCGTCGCTGTTGGGGTAGGTCGAGGCTGCCGTATGCGTGCCGAGATCGCCCGCCCGCTGGCTGACGACGAATTGCCCGTTCGTGATGAAGTTGAACGGGAAGGTCGCACCGCTCGGGGCGGGCAAGGGCTGGAACGCCGTTGCTCCGGCGCCCGTCACCGTCAGGACTTCACCAACGTCACCGGCGCCGGGCGACGCCGGCATGTAGGGAAGCGGCGTCTCCCATGCCGCGAGTTGCGGCGAATCGTCGGTCGCCTGAAGGAACTGCCCCACGTCGCCGGCCAGGATCGTCGGCAAACTTCCTGGCGTCAGCGTTGCCGCCTGGAGCTGGTCGTAGGTCACGACCTCGCCCGTGGCCGCCCCAGGCGTCACGGCCTGGATCTTGGAGTCCTGTGCGTCGAAGTGCCGCGGATCGGTCGAGGATCTCCGAAGGGCGGCCTGTTGGGCGAGTGCCTGCTGATCCAGGGCGTCCTCGTGCGCCTCACCGGGGAACGGGTCGTTCTCCTGGTAGTCGGCCACCTGGGTCGCCGGTGCCCGCCGGAGGATGCCGACGTACCCGCCGGCCGTCGGCGTGCCGTTCCAGATGATCGTCCCGAGCCCTCCGTCTCCGCCGCCAACCGAGTAGTTGGTCCCGAGGGTCTGGAGCGCTGCGGTCGCCTCAGTCGCCCCGTGGTAGACGAACAGCTCCGTCTGGGCGAAGAAGACGTAGGTGACCGGGAACTTCTCGGAGGCGATGCCCTGGGCGGTGTATTCGACCAGGAAGGATTCGTTCGAGATCGTCATCAGTGACTCCTGGGCGGCGCGTTCAGCTCCCGCTCATCCTCGGCGATCATGGCATCATAGAACTGTTCCAACTGCCGCAGCACCGGCACGCCGGGCAGGCCGAACATCGTGGACACGCCGGCGGCCGCCTCCAGTATCCGCCTGATCGGGTGTTTGCCGCCGATCCCCATGATGTCGTCGCGGATCGCCGTCATCACGCTCAGCACTGGAAACACGTTCTGGAAGCTGGCCGAGAGGAACTGCGCCATTGGGATGATGCCCAGCATGTTGCTGGCCGAACGTCGCAGGAAGGTCAGCAGCGTGTCGTCCTTGTCGTCCCGGTGGAAGCCGCGGAAGGCGAAGCCCACGAAGTCGGCGATGGCCTGAATCAGAATCGAGTTGAGCATCCAGTTGACCGAGAAATTGGCCGTAGCACGGCGGACCTCGCGGCCGACGTTCTTCTGGTCACGGATGGCCCGCCTGACCCGGTAAACGTCCCGGATCGTCGTCGCCATGAACATGCCGGTCTGCGACCTGAAGAAGCTCGCCATGCGGATCATGGCGCTCTTCTTGGACTCCATTGCGAGAAAGCTCTGGTGCAGCGGGTCGAAATTGGGCTGCGTGTTCTGAACCGTCTCTTCGGCCAGATCCTTCACGAACTCGTCGCGTCCGGCGGGTTGAAGGCGGCCCTGCTCGACCTGCGAATCGGCGTATCGCTCCGATGCCCGCCAGATCGCCACGATCGTCCGGTGATCCATGTGCTTCATGCCCGCCAGCATCCACTCGCCACGCGGCTTGGCGCCGAGGAAGTCTCCGGGCGCCTGGCCGCCTTCAAGGACGATGCCGATCGCCGATTGCTCCTCGCGGAATTGCAGGTCGGGCGAGGCGGCGTACATGCGCTTCTCGATCTCGCTGTCACCCATCAGGTGCATGAAGGCGACTTCGCCGGCGGCTTGCGTCAGGAAACTAACTGGGATGTATTCTCGGGCCGAGAGCAGGGACACGACCTGGTAGAGATTCACGGCGACGTTGAGCCCGAGCAGGCCCTTGCCGACGTTCTGCATCAGCGTCCGCCAGTTGGCCTCGGAGGCCGTCACGTTGAACGGTGCCCCGAGGATATCGCGTGCGATCAGGTCCAGCAGGAGCGTGAGTTGGCGGTTGAATCGCCTCTGTTGCCGCGTGCGCAGGGCCGCCTGCACGTCCGGATGCCGCAACGTCGAGTCGGCCACGCGCAGGGCCGGGGCCATGTTCGCCAGATGCGCCGCCTTCCAGGTCGTGTTGCGGAAGACCTGGAAGATGTCGCGGATGACGATCGGACTGATGGTATCGTGGCCGCGCTCCTGGGCGATGTCGGTCTGGCTGATCGTCATGCGATCCAGGTCCGAGGCCGCCATCTTCTCCAGATCCTCTTCCTGCTGGCCCTTGACCCGACGCTTCCGCGGGTAGTACCGGGTCGCTCCGATGCGGTCGATGCCGTCGCGCTGCATGTCGTAGCGTCGCACGTCCTCCGTGACCGGCCCGTTCATGTAGTCCACGATGGGAGTCTCGATCCCGGCGAGAACGCCGGCTGCTTCGCGGATACGCGGGATGTCCTCGATCGTGATGTTGAACTGCTTGGCCGATGCACCATGCCGGTCGATGATGAGCGGCACGCCGCGGCCGAAGATCAGGTCGAACGTCTTGGGATCCTCCAGGTTCGCCAACAGGTCGCCCCACTCGGCCGGCGTAGCGTTGATCGTCACGTCCCCGAAGGTCACTGGCACGATCTTCGCCTTCGTGTCGCCGCCGATCGCCTTCTCGCCCGACATGAACGTGCTCGTCTCGGTCAACTCATCCGATTTCAGTTTCAGCCCGTGGGCCTCGATGATCGCACGGAGCGCGGCTTGGCCCTCGAACCACCGGGCAAGGGCAGCGCCGCGGGATTCGTGCAACGCGCGGAAGATGACTTGATGCGTCTGCGATGTCCGACCGCCGCCCATGATCTCGGTCAAGACCGTCGGCGTGCTCAACCCCGCGGCGCCGACCATGATCTGAAGCAGGGCACGCTCCTCGACCTGGGGGCGCTTCTCGGAGCCCGACGGCTGGATCTTCAGCGCCTTCAGGTTCGTCTTGATCTCCTCGGCCACCAACGGGGCAATCAGTTCGACAAGCTGGCGGAAGTTGGCCCGCTGAATGTTCTGGAGCCGCTGCTGGCCTTCGACGATCGCTGTGACCGTCTCCGTCAGCCGAACCGCCTCATCGACATCGAGCTTGCCAACGTGCTTGCGGAACCGGCGCAGCGAACGCTTCAGGCTTTCGCCCTCCTCGATCACCATGCCGGCACTCTCGAAGGCGCTCCGCAACGCCTCGGCCATGTCGGTGGCGAAACCCGGCCGCTTCTGTGCCGTGCGGACGGCCTTCTGGAGCGTGGCCCGTGCTTCCTTGAGGTTCCGCTTGTCGAGTGCGTCCTTGGCGGCCCGCAACGCTTGCGCAAAGGTTCCGGTTGTTCTGGCTCGGCCGATGCGGAGGAGCAAGTTGCCGGGCACGGTGCCGCCGAAGGCGGCCTTGACCAGCTTCGCCAAGTCGTCACGCATGGCCTGCGTCGATTGCTGCTGACGGAGGAAGTCCTTGCGGAGAGCGCCGAGCGCCTCCATCGCCTGCTTGTGGGCCTCGCGGAACTCCGTGACCGCCGCGGCCTTCTCGGCCTGCTCGACACGTTTCTGCACGGCCGGCGGGGCTTCGGGCAGCGCCTCGGCGGCGGCCTCCTTGGCCTTGCCGGCCCGCTCGCCAGCGGCTCGGGCCTTCTTCAGTGCGTCGCGGATCTGGCCGGCCGGATCGGCCGGGGCGATTTGCGGCTCGGCGACAGCGGCCGGTTGAGCCTCGGCAGCAGGCACCGACGGCGGGGCAGCGACCATGGCCGCAGGCAGATACTCGACATATTGAATCGTGTCGCGGAAGTCGGCGATGGCGCCCCTGAAGCCGGCGCCAATCAATAACTGGCGCAGCATCGTGCTGCCAGGAAAGGCGCCAGTCTCGCCACTCTTCTCGGCGATCCTCTTCCGAAGCGCGCGGAGCGTCCCGAGACCGCCATAGTCTCTGACGATGCTCTCTCTGTCTAAGCCCGTGGCGGCAACAATCGAATCGATGAACGCCGAATGTTGCGGGTCAGCCACATCTGCGTTTCGCTCATCAAAGAAGCCCGCAATGTTGAGTTGAACCTCTTGAACTTCTCCTTCCGGCCGGTTCGCGGCGAACTCTTCCGCCACGGCGCGCGGGCCGTAGTAAGTCCCGCTGCCGAACTCGGCATCAGTTGATGGCTGCGTACTCGGCGTTCCCCCCCGAAAGACAGGGACGACGGCACCCGCCGCCTCCGGCTCTGCCGTGACTACTTCAGGCGGCGCCACGACGAGCCGCTCCCTCTCATTGATGGTCGGCGCGATCTCGATGGTGGCCATCGGCGGCTCCACCGGCTTCTCGGGCTCCGCCAGCCCGGCCTCGAGGCCGGCCTGCATGGCTTCCGTTAGCTCGTCGATGTCCTTGGGCGTGACTCCGAGCCCCTTGGCCAGCTTCTTCCGAAGGGCACTGATCTGCGCCGTCTCGACGATGCCGCTCACCGTGCCGGCGAATCCACCGGCCCCGGCGCCCGCGAGCATCTGCCGGATCAGATCGCTCGTGAAGGCAGGATCGGCTTCCAGCATGGCCTTGATCCGCTGCGGCTCATCCCGTACCAGCGCCTTCGTCACTTCCATCCCGACGGCGGCGACGCCTTCCTCAAGCGACTCGCCGGCCGCGGCGGTCCCCATTCTTGTGGCCACACGAATGGAGGCCATGCGGAGGTACTGACGCGGGATCTTGTTCAGGACCGCCGTGCCGAAAGTGAACCGTTCGACGAACGTCTCCAGAAGTCCGGCTGCGGCTCCCTCGACGAGCGCTCCTTCGTGGTCGCCGGTCTGTCGCATGGAGTCGAGGTACGCCTGCCCGGCCGCCTGTGCGCCCGTCGTGCCAGCGAAGGCCAGGAGTTGCAGCGGGATCGACTCGGGCACCGCCATTGCCAGGAGGCCGCCCGCGACCAGGGCTGGCCCGCTCTCCACGATGTCGCCGATCGTCCGGCGGAGCGAGACGCCGGTGTCGATCGATCTCGGGAACTTGGTCAGCACGAGTTGCGCCATCGCCTCTCGCCGCTGCCCGGCCGCGAGCATGGATTCGCCCAATGGCCCGCCGATGCGGCCGGCGGCCTGCTCCAGCCCAGCGATGCCGCGGGCAACCTGCGCTCCGGCACGCGGCACGGAGATCAACGCCTCACCGAGCACGTCCCGGTCCGGCTGCGCCAGGGCCTCTTCGATCTGGAGCATCCTGGTTGCAAGCTCCCAGGCCGTCAGCCGGTCGTCGGAGTCGGGCACGACCGAGACGAAGCGCTCCGCAATCCGGCGACTGGTTTCGGTCCCGGTCGGCTCGGCGTCCTGCTCCTCATCGGGGATGAGCTGCTTCAGCCGGTCGGCGGTCGTCTGGAGTGCCGTCACGGCGACTCAGCCTTCTTCGGCGGGTCGAGCCCTTGCCAGCCACGGCGGACGGCCTCGATCGTCATGGCCCGCCCGACCTGATCCTGTTGCTGCTGCGGCGTCATGTTTCTCAGCAGGCCAGAAGCGCTCAGACCAGTCGCCACATCCCGGTAGAGCTGATCCCAAAGATGGCTGCCTCCGAGCGCATCCTGTTCGATGACGTACTTGCTCGAGTACCCGCTGTACCACCGCAGGTAGCTCAGCGAGTCGAAATCCTCCACCTCGTCCCGCTTGAAGAACTCGTCGGCGAGCGGCTTGTACCGTTCATCGGCGGGCTGGATCATCTCGCTCTCGCCCGTGGCGTCGTCGAACTGAAAGATGGCACCGATCACCTGTCCCTCAATCGCCGGGACGTAGTAGAGCGTCCCCCGCTGCATGATCATGTCCGGGTGGAGATGCTGCCGGCGAAATGAGAAGGGCGACCTGAAGTAGTTGGCGCCGATCGCGGCCTCAAACGCCTTGAAATTGCTCGGGAGACGCTTGGAGTCCACCAGGTAGGACTCACCGAACTCTCGCGGCCACTGCTGGCCAGGGAAGGTATCAACCCGCGTAGTCCGGCCGGCGACGGATTCCGCCGCCCGCTCGATCGCCGCCATGCCACGCTCGGGGACCGAACTGTTGTCGCGCTGGTCGATCACCAGTGAGAGGTAATGCAGCCTCGCATCGGAGATGATCTGTGCGTACATCTGAGAGTCGGGATTGGCACCCAGGGCATCGACGATGGCCTTGAATGTGGCCTTCCGATCCTCCATCTTTGACGGCTCGATCACGGGGCCGGATTCGCTCAGCAGCCGCACAGCATCGGCATTGCCCAGGAGCTTCTGCGTGTCCGCCAGGCTGAAGCTGCTCTGTTCGGTGAGGGCATACCACAAGGCCCGGCCCACCACCGGCGCCTTGGCGTTGTTGAACGCGATGTTCTCGGCCTGCTTCGGGTCCACGTCCGCAATCGCCCGCAGCACTTCGGCCGCGTATCCGAGGTTGAATCGCGGATCTCCGTGATCCATCAACGACACGATCTGCTGATTCAGGTCATGCTCGATCACGCTCCCATTCTTCAGGAACACCGACGCGACCGCCGCCGGTGTCATGCCCACGCGCAGCAGGTGGTTCTGCGCCGCGTTGATCGAGTCGGAATCCTGCGGCGGGTTGTCGGGCCAGGTACCAGCCTGGATCGCCGTGACGTACTGCATCGCGGCGTCCTGCACGGTCAGCGAGGACACGCCCAGCGTGCGGAACTCGACCAGCGCCGCCTGCTGCTCATTCGTCGCCGGCAACTGCTCCAGCCGCGTCCGGAGCCTGTCGATCGACTCGGGCTCGCCGAGCTTGGCGTAGTCCTTCGCCTGTCGGACGATCGACCGCACTTCGTCATCGACGTGGCCGACCGCAGCCGACTTCATTCCGAAGAAGCGACGCTCGGCCTCCTCCTGGGTGATCGCGTTGACGGAGACCGCCTCGTCGAGCTCGGAGCGGAATAGGGACTCCAGATCGTTGCGTTCGGCGTCGGTCGCCGCCTGCGCCCAGGCCGAACTCGTCTGGGCCGAGAGCCCTACCAGAGCCGCCTGCCGACCGCTGGACATCGCCTGATCGACGGCACGGTCGAACTCCTCGACGCGCAGGTCAGCATCCTCCTGCATGTAGTGGATGCCCACGCCAGATTGCGCCAGGTCGCGGAAGCCGGACACGGCCGCATCGGGTCCGATCGTCCCGGCCTCAACGCCATCGAGATATGCCTTGCCGCGATTTGCGAGCGACTCGCCGAATCGCCGCTCCTCCATTGCGACGCGCTGCCGACCCGCCAGGATCTTCGTCGCCCCATAGGTGTGCCGGAACCGCTGGAGTGCTTCGTCACGAGTCTCAGCATCCTCTTCTTCCCGGATCCTGCCTTCGAGGTTGGCGAACGTCTGATCGAAGGCAACCTGATCCTGACCGTCCGGTGCATTGCGGGCCGCGTCGAGCGCCTGCGCCGCCGTCGTCATGCCGTCAGTGTCGAAGTCCGCCACCACGCGGCGTCTGCGGGCCGCTCGAACCGCCTGGACGATCGAGATGCCTTTCTCGGCGAGCTGCTCCGATACCCGCGCAAGCGCGAGCCCCGGCGTCAGGCCGAGTTGCGGGGCCGAGATGCCGGTCAGATGGAGGCTGACTTCGCCGGGTGCGTATCGCGGATCGGTGATCGTTGGGAGACGGCTCATGACGGTCGGTAGAAGAAGTGACTCCGACTCGGGCTCGTGCCGCCCAGCAACGTCGTTCCGGCTTGGCTACCGCCGCCCGCGAAGACACCGCCGGCCTGGAGGCCGCCCAGGAGCGACGTGGCCGCCGAACCGAACCCGAGGATGCCTTGTGCGAGCCCCTGTGACTTCGCCAGAGACGCCTCGTAGCTGGCACCGTACTGGATCGCCTGGGCACGTTGGACGCCCTGGAAGCGGACCAGCAGCGCCTCCTCTTCCGCCTCGGCCGCCTGGTCCGCCAGGATCGCCAAGGGGCTTCCGGTGAGCTGCACGCCCCGCCCGCCGATGGCGGCACGCAGGGCACCCAGACGCCTCTCGCGGTCCCTGCGGAGCCGCTCCTCGGCTACGGCGGTCTCCTGGAGTGCCAGGGCCGCGTTGTACTGGCCGGCGGCCTCGATCGCGTCCGCCTGATCGCGGCCCTGCGTGATCGACGAGACGCCGCCGGCGATGCCGGCCGCGGCGCCGATTGCCCCGAGTGCGATTGCTAGTTCCGCCATGTCCTCGCCCAGAGCATGTGATCCCGCCCGTCTGGATCGTACGCGATCATGCGGCCTTCATACTGGAATCCAAGGATCTCCAGCCACCGCATCCCCGGCCGCCAGTTCAGGAGGCACGTCGCCTCCAACCGCCGGAGGCTCAGCGCGATCCGCGTCTCCTCGATCTGTGCCAGGATGACACGGGTGCTCCAGAGCAGGCCCCAGCGTCCTACGTCGCCCAGGATCGACCAGCAGTAGGCGCGGCCCGGCCAGTCTGGCACGGGCTGAATCCCGGCGCACGCGATCGGGAAGCCATTCCGCAGAGCCGTCCATGCGTGCGTGTAGTCGCCCGAGGCCAGGTAGCGGCTCAGAGCGGCCGACGCTGGCGAGACGATGCGGAGATCACCGAGCTGGAACGGCACGAGGCTGTAGAGCGACTGCTGCGTCATCGTGTCAGATGCCACTGCCCGCTCCCTGCACCACGAGTCCCAGAAGGTTCATCGGCAATGGATCTTCGGTTTCGACGGTCACCGTGGCATCCAATTCGTGGCGTGCAGCGATCGAAAGCGACTTGCTGCCGGTGAAGAGTGGGATCTGCTTGCCCATGAGATCCAGGGCCATCCGGTGAATGATCGGGTCCATTCGCTCCGAGCCGGCCTTGCCGCCGAGAGTCCGATTGAAGCGGGCGACGACGTGATCGGCCCGCACGGGCCTGCCCCGGACATCCTCGGGACCGGCCAGCACCAGCGGAAGCGTCGTCGCCCTGCTGGTATACGCAAACCCGACATGGACGATCGAGGCGAACCGATCCAGCGTCACGCCGCCGCCGGCAGAAACCACTTTGTCGGCGTGCGTCGCGCCGTCGGCAAGGATGCGAACCGTCTGCCCGGCCAGGTGCGTCAGGCCCGTGACCGATTGGACTTCCTTGCGAACCGTTCCACTGCCTTCATAGGCATCGAAGCCCGATCCGTCGATCGTGGCGCCATCTTCCAAGTCGCCTGGGAAGAACGTGTCGCCGATCACGGTCACCACGATGAAGCTGCGATCATTCAGGTCCGTCAATCCCTTGGCGGCACGGATCCGCACCCGGTCGCCCGGATTCAATCCATGCCCCGGGGCCGTGACCACCACCGGGTCCGCAGCCGTGATCGCCGTGATTGCAATGGGGCTGTCCAGTGTCAGACAGGAATCCACGAAGGGCCAGTCCTCGACGGTCGCAGTGTCCGGGAACAGGGCCTCGATGAACTCGACGTAGCGGACGGTCACGCCGCCGATGGTCCGTTTCACGATCAGGTACACCAGATCGTCATCGTCGTCGCGCACCACGACGGCGCTTTCGACGGCAGGTTGGTCCGCATCGGAGAGCGTCCCGCCGAGGATGTGGCGGCTCCACGCAACGACCTGCTCCTCGCGTTCATAGGTCATGGCCACCAGAACACCATCGGCTCGGACGGCCCACAGAACCACGTCGGGCTCCAGTTGCAACGCCGTCTCCGTGAGCCCGGAGAGCGTGACATGCTCCGACAGAATCGTCAGGTCCGGGGCGACGAAGCGATCCACGTCCACGCGGAAGACGAACTCGCGGACCTTGCGGTCTGCGGACATCGGCAGCAGCGTAATGCCGATGGTTTGCTGGGGACGGGGCCGCTGGGCCGCCGACTCCCGAATGTGCCGGATGACGTTGATGGTCAGCGGCGTGATCGTGTCCTCGGCCGTGCTCGCGGCCAGGAATACGCCTCCGTCCGTTGGGACGATGACGCCATTGGCATCCGAGAGCACCCAATGGATCGTGTTGACGGTATCGGCATCCAGCGTATTGACAATGGCCGATGTGTCGAGGACCGTGCCGATGGGGGCAGCCGCCACCGAGCCATCGGCCGAGGCCGCGAAGTTGTCGAAGTCGCCCGTGACGCTCGCCCAGAGCGTCTGCGGGAAGGCGTCGTTCCCGCCGAACCAAAGACGCTGCTCGTGGAACACCGTGCAGAACGGCCAGCCGGTCGTGTCACTCCAGGCCCCGAGCCGCCATGGCAAGACGGCCGGATCAAGTAGGGATGCTGTCCGCAGAACCACGCTGATCGTTCGGCGATCGGTCACGCCGCTGATCCGGCCGTACCTCCTGGTCAGCGGCGGGCCGCCCTGATCCCAGGACACCAACCGGCCGATGTCCGATGCCGTGAACCCCTGCCCGGCATTGATGAGCGGCACGCAGGACGTGGTGAATGTGAGCGTGATGGTTGCCCCGATGGCACTTGTAGATGGAATGTCCACCGTGGCCCCGGTGACCGTGTTCGTCTCCAGGTACGGACCATCCTTGGCGTCGAGGATCGCCAAGCTCCAGATCGCCGGATCGCTATCGGCCCCGGCGCTGCGGCTCAGCAGCCTCGGCTCATAGTCCCCGTGGCAGACGTAGAGCACGTCGGCGGATTGCGTCACCTTCAGCAGTGGCAGGTCGGCGGCGGTCCATGGCGTCACGATCTCCGTCGGCAGGGCGCCAGAGGTCTTGACCACCGTACCCGCGCTGGCAAAGGCACCTGGCGGGTTGTTGGGGTTCGTGTAGCTGACCGTCGTCGCCGTGACCGCCGTGATGACGAACGTGCCGTCGTAGCCGATCGGGTAGGCGGCATCCGTCGTCCGCACGTTCTTGACGCTGATCTCGTCTCCGACCTGGAGGGCATGGGCGCCGATCGTCAGCGTCGAGATCCCGGCCGCGTGCGAGAGCGCCGTGACCGTGAAGATGTCACCGTGCTGGAGTCGCCCGCGATCCCTGAAGAACCGAACGTACAGGTGCCCGAACTCCAGGGCGTAGCTTTCCTGGTTGGAGAAGTCGAAGTCGATCAGCCGCGTGAACGAGCTGTTCGTCTTGACGCCGGCCACGAACCGAGATCCGCTCCGGCGGATGAGCCCGCCGTGCTTCTGGGTCAGGAAGTTGAGCTGCTCCGCCAGGCCGCTCTGATACTTTGAGAGATCATTGCGATCAAACAGACGCGGCGAAAGCTCGCCACTCGTGAACGCATTGATGACGACGTTGCCCTGGGGCATGGGGCCTCAGGGCGAGATCGGCCAGTTCGCCCGCTGCTCCGCCCAGCTCGTTGACTGGATGACTTCGATCGGCCCCTCGATCGTGTCAACCTCCTGGGCCTGGCGAATGAAGGCGACATAGCTATTCATGAGGCGGTCGGCCAATTCCTGATTCTGGACGATCGGAATGGCCAGGGCGGCCGCGAGCCGGTACTGGATCGCGTTCTGGAGCAAAGGGTCCATCAACGTCACGTCGGTCAGCCGTGACACATAGGCAATGTTCATCGTGGCTTCATCGGTGAACAGCTTGCGGCCGCGTTCAATGCGGTACTCGAACTTGTAGTCCTCGACCTGGGCCAGCCGCAGAAAGTCCTCCGGGAGCTGGAAGACGTTGGCGAAGCCCCACGCCGGCGTCTCGGCGAGCTTGGCGAGGGCGACTCGCTGGATGGCGCAACTCCAGGGGTGCGCCCGGAGCACCATGTCCCGGATGTTCTCGTAGTTGTGGCACACGAACCGGGCCGGGTTGTTGTCCTCGGTGAAGGACAGGATCGGCTGCTCGCCGATCAGCGTCAGGGCCATGTTGGCCAGGCCGACTTCGTTGATGGCCATGCCACAGGATATACCAGGCAGGAGATCCTGGTCGGCGAAGGGGAACTCTGGCGGCGGTGCGGGCACCACCACGCCGCCCGCCGCCCAATCCAGGTCGATGAGGATGGGGGCAAGAGCCACGGATCATGCCTCGATTGCGATTGCCGTGATATAGACCGTCGAGACGGCGGCCGAAAGCTGGGCTGTCCAGTTGTTGTTCGCCGTCGCCTGGGGGAGAGGGACGGGGAAGGGCATGACGGCGCCGCCGCCGTCGGGTGCGAGATCGAATGAGATCACTGGTGTTCCGGCGGTTGCATCCCGAATATCGACCCGGACCTCGGTTGCCGATTCATTCGATAGGAGCAGCATACTCAGGTCGCGGAACACGCCCGCCCCACCCAAGGCGATCAGCGTCGTCTCGGTCGTGGTGGTGAGAGCCAGCCGGCCCACAACTCTCCGCTCCCTGGGAGCATCGTTGGTCACGACCAGCCGGCCTCGCACGTCCATGAAGACGTCGGCCCGATCGCCGGCGGCCACGGCAGTCGGATTTGCCGTGCGGGCAACGCCACCGACCTTGACCGGGTTCCCGGCGTCGCCGGTGTCATGCGCGATGTTTCCGACGACCTGGGCGTTGAGGTTCGACGCCGTGGCCTGGATCACGTCGTTGTTGGCGCCGAGGTTGACCAGGAGCCCGTCGGTCGAATCGCCACGCACGCGGTCCCAGTTGGTGCCATCGAAGGCGTGTGCGAACGCCCCGACGGCAGGCGCGGTCGGGCTCACCACGTTGTCAGCCGAGAGGGCAACCGCGGCTGGCAGCTCGGTATCGACGGACCCGGTGATGCCCACGGATCCATCGATGGTGATTGAGTTGCCGCCGTCCTGGATGTTGACGGCCGCACCGGCGCCAGCGTTGTCGATCGTGACATCGTGGCTATTGGGGAGCTGGAGGGCCGAAGTCGCCGCGCCGGTCGGAAGTGGAAGCGACGCCGCGCTGATCGGCTGGGTCGTCGTGCCTGTCGGGTCCACGCGGAGCGGCAGCGCGGCCACGCCAGTCTCAGCCGTGCCGGATCGCAGCTCGACATGCAGCGAGCCTTCGGTCGTGCAGTTCAAGGCCGTCGCGTCGCCATCGGTCGTCGTCTCGGCGGCCGGTGTGTCGCGGCGCCTGGCGATGAGTTGATTGCCCGTCGGATTCGCGGCCGAAGCGTCGTCCTCGACGTACTGCGTGCCGCCGCCGAAGCTGGTGATCTGTGCCCCCGCCGCATCCACGATGGCGACGTTGAGGCTGTCGGAGGCCCCCGTGTCGCGCACCGTCGCCGTTCTGGTTCCGTCCCCGATCTGCACGTTGGCCGGGACGCCGATCGTATTGTCCACCGTGACGTTGTGGCTGTCGGGAAGCTGGAGCGCAGCCGTCGCCGCCCCGGTCGGCAATGGCAGGCTCGCGGCGGTGATCGGCAGCGGGTTCCCCGCGTGAACATCGCCGGCCGTACCGTCGGCCCCGATCTCGATCTTCACCCGCTGGTGCTTGACGGCCGGCGCGCCGATCTCATCGGCTGCGAAGGTGTCGCCGCCAGCTCCGGGGTTCGTGATGAAATTGTCAGGCATGAGTCACCTCCCGGCGCCCAGCATGGGAAGTGTATGCAATGCCGAGGGCGGCGCTGCGGCCACTCGGGCGAATCGGCGTGCCGGAATCGGATAGAAGATCCTCGGGTGGTCGATCGGCGTAACGCCATTCGTGCCCAAGGTGCTGATGATGATGTTCCAGGTGCCCTTCATGTCCCGATAGAACCCATCGACATGGCCCCAGAGCGGAGCGTAGAGGACCAATGCGCCGCGCCTGATGAACAGCGGCGAGAAGCCGCGGAAAAGGGCCGCACGGTCATCGACCGTCAGGCTGTAGCCGGACCAGATGGCGATTTCGGCAAGGGCGCCGTCGAAGTAGTTGGCCGCTGCCCGAGAGCCGATTCGGAGATCGGGCAGATCGGTGCCGGGGTCCTGGGTCTGGGCGGCCGTCGCGCTGTTGCCGTTGTCACGGTAGACGGTGATGTTGCCAGTCGGGCCATCGAAGATGGCAATGCCGTGGGTCCAGGCGTTGTTTGCCCCAGCGCCGGTAGTCACGACGGACTGATCGGCCGTGCTATTGGCGAGCGCGAAAACGTCTTCGGCGCTGTTGTAGCCAAGCTCCAGGCGATCGGTCGAGGAGCCGTCGACGTAGATCGAGCAGATCCGGCCAACGTCGGCGGGGCCCTGCTTGAAGATCCAGCCCGCCATTGAGATCGGGTAACTCAACGACAGCGTTGTGAGCGTCGTGTCGTTGAGCGACGTGTTCTCAGCCTCGACGAATGTGAAGGCCATGAGCTACTGCTGCCTGATCTCCATGCTCAAAAACTGAGCATCGACGCCAAGGAAGTCGTCGTCGGCGTGCGCGACGTTGCGACTGAGGCGAACGAAGAACGTCTCGCCAGGCTGGATGCCATCGGCCTCGGCGTTGGTGAAGTTGATCTCGTCGTAGACGACCTGGCCCGAGCCGGTCGAGGCCCCGGCGTCGGGTGCGGTCGAGCTGACCTCGTTCGCGGTCGCAAACGCATCGGCGTCGATGTCGTCGGTGTCGTCCTGAGCGCGCTTGAACGCGACGGTCCAACGGACCTGATCGCCGCCGGTGGGGATTCCCTGGAAGGTCCAGCCGATCCGGACGGTCAGGGCCGGCGAGGCCGAGAAGGCGTTCGGCACGACGCCCTGGAAGTCCGCGTTCTCGGAGGCAGCTCCATCGAACTCCAGGACGGGAATCTGTGCGTTGGACGCGCCGGTAATGACGTCGAAGGTCGCAAAGCTGGCCGAGGGCGGCTGGACCGACTGGGCCGTGAAGATTGCGAGCGTGTCACCGGATGCCATGGCTCACCAGCCCGCCACGCGGCGGCCGAGTGCCTCCCGTGCCAGCGCCGCCCGTCCGTAGTTCCGCCGCATCCGCGGCTGGCGATCGAGCTGGAAGGGCCGCTGCCCGCCGGCGTTGAACGTTGGCGATGTGCCCAGAATCGACCAGTAAGAGCCGATCCAATCGACGGTGGCCTGTGCGTCTTCGAGCGGGAGGAAGGCGACCATGCCGCGTGGGCAGACGAAAAAGGGATGCGAGCCGAGCATGAGTTGCTTGAGGATGTTCTCGCCCACGTCGATGTTCCAGATCGCAAGATGCATGACCGAGCCTTCGTGATGCTCATTGTCGCCATTGCTGAAAGATGAGCCGATGGCCGTGTGATCCGGAGACACTGGCAGCACATCCGCAACCACGCTGGTTGCGGGCACCGGGTTGCTGTTCACATAGGCCGCACGGTCCGTGAGCGAGGCTTCCCGAGTCGCAGCCGAAAAGAAAATGGCGCTGGACGATACGACCGGAAGCAGGTTGGCTTCTGCGGCCGTTCCTTCCACAGCGGTACCGACCATGACGCCGATGACCGGCGCATCAAGATACATGATTCGCAACCAGTCGGTCCCGGCGGCGTTCTCGACGATGACGACGACGGCGTTCTGGGTCACCAGCGTACCGCCCTCATCATTGCGGCAGCACAGATGAGCGAAGCAGGAATTGGGCACGCTGTAGAGCGGGGTCGTCTTGTTCAGGTAGCCCTTGCCGCTGTCCGGCAGGGCGGCGGACATGAACCAGGTCACAGCGCCCGTCCGTCGGATGCGTAGGACAGGAGATATGCAGCCGTGGCACCGCCGAGGAACGCCAGGGCGATGTAGGCCCGCATCTCGCTCCCGCGTGGGATGCCGCGCAGGTCGAACTGGATCGGGACATGGACGAAGATGTCCGAGGTCGTGCCGTCGCGGCTGGTTTCGCGGGCCGTCGGCGTCGTGGCGGAGATCGCACTGATAATACTCACGACCGAAGGGTCGGCGGCCGCTCCGGCCGCGACCGATCGCAGCGTCACGTCCTCGATGAGCAGATGCCACTCGGGGTTGGATGCGGCCGGAGCGGCTGCAAAGACGAGCGTGAGCAGCGGTCCGGCCAGGACCGAATCCGGCAGGATCACCGGCGCTACATCAACAGTCACACTTCCGAGGTCAGCCGAAGCCGCCGTCCAGCGGGCGAGCCAGGGGGCCGCAATCGTCTTGTTGGCAAGGGCTTGGGCCATTCAGCCGTCCGTATAAGTGATGTAATATGCGAGCGTGGCCGACCCAATGATGAGGCCGGCGGCTGCATTGGGCGTTATTGCCAGATCGTAGGCTTTGCAGGGATCGAACGCGAGGCCGAGCATTTGCCAGAGTGTTTGCCCGGCGGTATCGAGGTTGGCCGCCTCGAATCTCACGTCCAGCCAGGGGGGAATGTTATCGAACGCAATGCTGGTCCCGAAGAGGTCCACATCAGCCACGGTGCCATCGATATTGTAGAGTCCGACATGAATCGTTAGGGAAATGGTGGTTGTGTCGTCAACCGCCAATTTGCATTCGAGAATGACGGCGCTCGAGGGAAGCCGACACAGCCGAACGATATCGTTCACCTGCAAGTCAACGTCCGAAGCGAGTTCAAAGGCGTCGGCCGCGGCGTGAACGCGGCCACCGAGTCGCGCCGACGGCGGGATCCGGTTTCCCTGCACGATTCCCAGAAGATCGTCGGAGTATTTCGTGGACACGGCCTGGCTCCCGGCCGGTCAGTCGGTGACGTAGCGGATGTCGTAGGCGATGGTGCCGGCCGCGGGCGTCGTGCTGGTGACGACGGTCAAGGCGATGTCGTACTGCTTGTTGGGATCCACGGTGAGCCCGAGGAGTTCCCAGATGGCCTTGCCCGCTGCATCTCGGTTGGACGGTGTGCCGGCGGCGCCGGCAGCCTCGAAGCGGTAATCCGTCAGGGGGGTCGCGGCCGAGAAGACCACGGCGGTCCCGAAGGCATCGACATCGGCAACGACGCCGGTGGTCTCGTAGATCCCGATGTCGGCCGTCAGGGTCGTACCCAGGGCATCCGAGGCCACCTTCAGCTCGATGATGTTGGCGTAGCTTGGCAGGCGACAAAGCACGATGATGTCGGCGGCATCGAGATCGGTCGTCAGAACCTCGAACGCATCGGCCGCCACGCGAACGCGCCCGTCCTTCCGCCGACTCGGCGGGTAGTTCGAGTGCGGGGCGTTTACGATCACCGCAAGGTCGTCGGAAAACTTGGTCGTCATTGGTCAGATGCTCCTTGCGTTACGTGGCGATGCGGATGCGGGCGACGCGGGCCTCATCGGTCCGCACGACGCCGAACGAACTGGTCAAAAGGATCTGCTCAGCGTTCTTCTCGGGGATGCGCTCGATCTTCACCGATGCGTTCTTCTGGTTGCCGAGCTGCCCGCCGAACTCGGAGTACACCACGATGTACTGGTCGGTCGAGGCCGCGACCGCAGGCAGCAGGGCATCGTGGAGGATGTGCCACCGGAAGCCCATGAAGTCGTGGATCGAGCCTTCCTGGAGCGCCTTGAACCCGGCGTAGTCGGAGTTGACGATCGTGGGCACGCCGGCGACGAACGGCGAGGCGGTGCCATACATGAGGTCTCGCATGCCGGCCCCGCCGATGGCGATGTGCAGCGTCTCCATCGGGTCCACGCCGTTCTCGATCATGCGGGTCTTGGCGTCCACGAGCATCCCGACATCGAGGACAGCAGCCGCACCGCCCAGGTCTAGACTCGGCGAGTTGCCGGCGTCGAAGAGGACCGATGCCCCGTCGCCGTCGATCGCGGTGCCGACCAGTCCGGCGAGGATCTCTTCGTCGTACTTGCGCCCGGCGGCGTAGCCGAAGGCGGTCGCGTACGCCGTCTGGGCGTTGATGATGACCTTCAGGCGGTCTTCGTCGTCCTCCAGGTCTCGGATCTGCCAGTCCTTGATCGGCACACGCCTGCGGGAGTGCGGCGTCGAGATCAGCGGCACGTCCGCGTGCCGGGCCGTCTTCTGCTGCATGTTGACGGAGCCGATGCGTTCGGCGTTGCCCTGCTTGCCGATGACGTCCTCTTCGATGAGGGTGCCGCGGAGGCGTGAGCCCCGCTGCTGGGCAGTGAACAGGACGGTGGCCCTGAAGGCTTCGACATGCGCGTTCGGGATGGTGGTTGACATTTGACCGTGGCTCCGAAGGAGTCAGGAACAGACTCGACTTCGGTCACGGTCCCCGGCGTTCGCCGGACGCGACCTTCGGGACTCGCCCCGATTCGCGGCTGTCTTTCCAGCCGTCAGACGGATCGGCCAGGCCGAGTGCCCGTCACGGACATGATTGCACGCAGACCGTTGGCAGTCAAGCCCCGATGGTCATCTCGCCGGGGTGGGCGATCGCCATCAGGTCCATGTACTTCTTGATGGCCGCCTTGTGGCCGGGATGCCCGTGGCTGCCCCAGGCGTTCACGAACTCCGAGTCGAGCATCAGCTTCTCGATCTCGGTCGCGGCCCCGGCCGCATCCATCGCCCCGGCTCCCGCCGGCTTCCCGCCCTGCACGCTGCTCTCGGTCACCATGCGTCCAATCTGGGCGAACGCCCTCAATACGGCCGGATCGTTGCCGGCCGTGTCCTTGGAAAAGAACTCCGACAGGCCGAACTTCGCGGCCCCGGCCTTCGCAGCCGCCAACTTGTCATCGTAGCCAGCCCCCCACTCGCCGCGCAGCGTCTTCTCCGCTGCGGCCTTGGCATCGGCCGTCGCCGACTGGGCCGCAAGGGCCTGCTGGCCGGTGGTCTCCCTGTACCAGTTGACCAGGGGGCCGAACTGCCGGTCAGAGAGCCCGGCCTTGTGGGCCTGCTCCATGAAACTCTGGAGCACCGGCTGATCCGCCTCCGAGAATGAGCCCTCGGGCACCTTGTAGCCCTTGGGGTCGCTGGGGCGGCCCAGGCGGCCGTAGACGGCATCCCAATCGCCGGCCGACGCCTTCTCGCCAGGCACCGCGATCTTGTCGGCCCCGACCAGCTTGTGCGCCTCGACGAACCGCTTGGCCACGATCGGGAACGCCTCCGCAGAGTCCTTCGCCTTGATGCTGTCGAAGGCGCTCTCGGCCCGGATCTCCTCCGGCAGCGAATCCCGCCAGCTCGGCGTCCCGCCGCCGGCCGGGGGTTGCCCACCACTGCCGGCCGACGGCTTGGACTGTGGAGACGCCTGCGAAGAAGAACTGCCGGGCGAAGGGACTGTCTGGAGTGCCGTCATTCGCTCATCCTCAACTTGCCATTGGCAACGATCGGAACCTCTTTGGCCGCCACCACGCGCCGTTGCGCCGCGTTGATCTGCTCCTGCACCAGCCGCACCGCCTCGACCTCCGCAGCCGGCAGCTCCGCGAACGCATCCGCCAACGTCTCGGCCTTCAGTTCAACCCGCTGCTGGATCACCACGTTGGTCCCGGGCGGCTGGCACTGGAGCTCGGCCACGAACCGGGCCTGGCGAGAACGATCCTCCAGGAACTCGTCCGCCATCGGGATCAAGAGCGTCACTCGCCGGCCGGTCGCCTCGTCCTCGAACACCTCGCGTCGGCAGAAGGTCGTCATGCCGACATCCTAGCAAGTCGATGCGGCCCCTTCCTGCTTCTGCCAAAAGTGCCACCCGCCATCGGACAGTTTCCGCCCATCCTTGTCCTTCCGTTTCGGGAACAATCCG
>Ga0209342_10001541_pt1 | contig 25905 bp, 22 predicted proteins | sample RifCSP16_2_FD_184023 | JGI IMG/M metagenome (GOLD analysis project Ga0209342, IMG submission 184023) | Soil microbial communities from Rifle, Colorado - Rifle CSP2_sed 16_2 (SPAdes) (version 2) | ecosystem: Environmental > Terrestrial > Deep subsurface > Rock core/Sediment | place: Rifle... | reverse complement strand
CGGTTTCCAGGTTGGTTTACGACAGCATCCTGAGCGGAGCGGCGTTTTTTGCCGCGCAGTCGAAGGATGCGGAGTCGTAAGTGAACTCGGAATTCGCTCTAATCAGGATGTTTGTCAGGAAGGCTAAGGGGAGAACTATCCGATTGAGGCTGACCTCAGCGCTGAGTTTATTCACCGGGTGTAGACGAAATACACCCAGCCCCACAGGGGGATGAGACCCGCCACGGCGACGAAGGCGACGAAACCCAGCCCGACGGCGATCCAGTCCAACCCGCCTTCCCCGGGGGCGTAGGCGTCGCCGCCGACCGGCCGATGGGAGGCGGTGGTCGAGGCCTGGGCCGGGGCAGGGGCGGAGGGCGTTCGGCCCGACGGGCGGTAGGTGGTCGGGGATTCGGGGTTGACGGGCTGGGCCGGGCGTTGTGCGCCTTGAAGCGCCGCGCGGGGCTGTCCGCCCGGAGGCGTCACCCCGGAGGCCATCTGGGCGCTCGTCATCCCCTCGCCCTGTTCGCGGTACGAGATCAGGATGCGGCCCAACTGGTCGGCGGTGCGATAGCGCGCCGAAGGCTCTTTGGCCAGTACCTTGTGGACGATAAGCTCCAATTTCTCCGGGATGGCCGGGTTGAACATGGAGAGGTGCGGCGGCTCCTCGCGCAGGTGCATCATCGCCAGCGCCTGTTGGGTGGAGGCGACGAACGGCAGCCGCCCGGCAACCATCTCGTACATCACCACGCCGATCGAGTACACGTCCGAGGCCGGGGTGGGGACCTCGCCCGCGGCCTGTTCGGGGGAGTAGTATTGCGGGCTGCCCCATACCACGTCGGTCGTCTCGCCGGGGCGGATGTTGGCGAGCGCGCGCGCGATGCCGAAGTCGGTGACCTTAGCCCGGCCGTCGGCGGTGATGATGATGTTCTGCGGCTTCACGTCGCAGTGCACTAACCCGGCGCGGTGGGCGTAGCCGATGCCCGCGCAAACCTGGACGGCGATGTCGAGCGCGCGGTCAACTTTGAACTGGCCGCTCTCTTTGATGAGCGTCTTGAGGTCCTTGCCCTCGAGGTACTCCATCACGATGTAGTAGCGCCCGTTGTCCTTGCCGAAGTCGTGGACGGTGACGATGTTGGGGTGGGTGAGATTGGCGGCAGCGCGGGCCTCCTGCTGGAAGCGGGCGAGGAACTCCGGGTCGCCGGTCAGGTTTTCGCGCAGGACTTTGACCGCGACCAGGCGGCCCAGCGACAGGTCCTGTGCCTTGTACACCACGGCCATGCCGCCCGCCCCGATGGGGCTGAGGAGTTTGTAGCGTTTGTTGAGGAGGGGGTCGCTGGACATCGGTGGAGATTTTACAACAGGACATACAAAAATCAAACTTGTTGTATTCCTTGCTGAAGGCGTATCCGGCGAACAGGCGCACCAGGCGCGGATCGTCCTCAAGGTGGGAGAATTGCTCGGAGCCGCCGTAAGTCGTGCGGGTGGTGTTCGTCTATAATCGGGGAGATGCGTCGCATCTGGGTTCTTCACAATCCGCTGTCTGGCCGGCCCAACTCGGCGGCGAAAGTTGAGCAAGGGGTGGAGGCCCTGGCGCGGCGCGGCCTGTCAGTCCGCCTCGAACGGCCTACGGCGATGGAGCCATTCCGGCGGGCGGCGCGCGCGGCCATCGCGGCGCAGGCCGACGCGGTTCTCGTGGCGGGCGGCGACGGCAGTGTGGGCGCCATCGCAGCGGAACTCGCGGGCAGCCCGGTGGCGCTGGGAGTCCTGCCCGTGGGCACGGCCAACGTGTGGGCGAAGGAGATCGGTCTTCTCCCTTTAGCGTGGGATCACGCTCAGGCGCTAGAGCAGGACGCCTTGAGTCTGTTGGAGGGCCAGACCCGGCTGGCCGACATGGGCCGCTGCAACGGCCATCTGTTTCTTTTGTGGGCCGGCGCGGGCCTCGACGCTTTTATCATGGAACGGCTCAATACGCAGCGCTGGATCGCCCGGCATCTGGGCCTGCTTTACAACACGGCGGCGGCGTTTGTGATGGCTTACCAATGGCGAGGAGCAGATATGCGCGTGGTGGTTGGGGAGCGCGAGGTGAGCGGACATTATCTGCTGGCGGCCATCTCGAACATCAATTGGTACGGCGGCGGGCTGCTTAACTTCAGGCACGGCGCGCGGCTGGACGACGGGCAGATGGATGTGTGGCTGTTCGAGGGAGGCACGTACGCCGAGGCGCTGGCTCACGCGGCCCGGCTGTTTCGTGGGCAGCACGAGGGACATCCAGGCGTCACCCATTTGACCGGGGACCGGGTGGATATTTATACTTCGCGCCCGCAGGCGATTCAGATTGACGGCGAACCGCTGGCCCGCGCCGACCACATGTCGGTTCAGGTTATACCGCAGATTCTGCGGGTATTGCTCCCATCGAAATCGCTGGACAAACTCTTTTCACCGGAGGGACGATGAAAGAACTGCTCAAATCCATCAAGCCTGTTCATTATTTGCTGATTGGGCTGCCGCTGGCTGTCGTCGGCAACCTCCTCCATTGGGACCCGGTTCTGATTTTCTTTCTGGCTTGCGCCGGGTTGATCCCGATGGCCGAGTTGATTGGGGAGGCGACTGAGGCGCTCTCCGCCATCACCGGGCCAAAGATTGGCGGTCTGCTCAATGCCACCCTCGGCAACGCCGCCGAATTGATCATCACCATCGTCGCCATCCGGGCCGGCCTGCTCGAATTGGTCAAGGCCTCGATCACCGGCTCGATCCTTGGCAACTTATTGCTCGTCATGGGCGCGAGCGTTCTGCTGGGCGGCTGGAAAAACGGGCGTCAGCGCTTCAACCGCGAGCAGGCGGCGACGAACGCCACGATGCTCGTGCTGGCGGTCGTCGCCCTCAGCGTGCCGTCGTTGTTCAACCACACGCTGGAGGGGCGCGAGCTGCCCCCGCAGATTTCGGAGAACATCAGCCTGGGCGTGGCCGTGGTGATGATCCTGCTGTACGGGCTGGGGCTGTACTACAGCCTGAGGGTGAGCGACAGCGCGCTGACGCACGGCGCGCCGTCGGAGGCGCCGCACTGGTCCCCGCGGACGGCGGCGATCGTCCTGGCGCTCGCGACGGGCGGCGTGGTCTGGCTGAGCGAGATCCTGGTGCACACCGTGGAAGCCGTGACGGCGGCGCTGGGCCTGAGCGAGTTTTTCCTGGGCATCGTCCTCGTCCCCATTGTCGGCAACGTCGCCGAGCACATCGTGGCGGTGGAAGTGGCGTATAAGAACCACATGGATCTGAGCCTGGAGATCGCGCTTGGCTCCAGCCTGCAGATCGCTTTGTTTGTCGCGCCGGTGCTGGTGTTCGTCAGCCTGTTGTTCGGCGGCCCGAACGGGGAATACTTGAACCTGGTCTTCAACCAGTTCGAGTTGCTGGCGTTAATCGCGGGTGTGCTGGTCACCGCGCTGGTGGCCTTGGATGGCGAGACCAACTGGCTGGAAGGGGCGGAATTGCTCGGCGTTTACCTCATCTTGGGCGTGGCCTTCTTTTTCATCCCGGCGTGATGCTTCGCGATGTGGCGGGCGGCGTGTGCCGCGTGTCGGGATGGTTGCTCGTCATTCGTCGCTTTCCCTGCCGTCTGTTATAATCACGCCCGTTCAAGAACTGGAGGTTTGATCTGTGAAGCTGACTGACTATCTCGACATCGCACAAATTGTGCTGTCCATCGCCCTGGTCGCGGCGATCATCCTGCAATCCAAATCCGCCGGGTTGGGCGGCCTGACGGGCGTTGACACGGGCGGGGTCTTCCGCGCGCGCCGGGGCATTGAGCGCACGCTCTTCAATGTCACCATCGGCCTGGCGGCGGTCTTCTTCCTCATCGCGATTGTCAACGTCATCGCCACCGGCAGTTAACCCTCGCCGGGGCCTCTGAAGCCGGGTGTTCTACGGCCTTTGGGGTCGTGGGACACCTTTTTTATCGCTATGCGACATTTGCGCTGGCAAGCCCTCATCGCCGTGCTGGGCATGGCGCTCATCGGCGGATTGTTGTGGGGGCAGGGCGAGGAGGTGGCCGTGACCAGCGTCCCGGCGGAGGGCGGCGTCTACACGGAGGCGCTCATCGGCTCCCCGCGCGCGCTCAATCCTCTGCTCGATCGAGCCAATCCGGTTGACCGGGACATTGACCGATTAATCTTCAGCGGGCTGACGCGCTTCGACACGCTGGGCCGCCCGGCGCCCGACCTCGCCAACTGGTTCATCTCCGACGATCAGCTGACCTACACCTTCATCCTCCGGCCCAATCTCAAGTGGCACGACGGCCAACCCCTGACGGCAGACGACGTGGCCTTCACCATCGGACTGCTGCGAGACCCGGCGTACCTCGGCCCCGCGGACATCGGCGCGTTGTGGCAGGCGGTCAACTACGAGATGGTCAATGCGCAGACGATTTCCTTCACGCTGCCGGAGCCGTTCGCGCCGTTCCTGGATTACACGACCTTCGGCCTGCTCCCCAGACACAAACTCGCGGGCGTCTCCGCCGCTAACCTGGTTAATTCCGATTTCAACCTGAATCCGATTGGCTCTGGCCCATTTCGGCTTGCCCATTGGGTGATCGCGGACGAGCGTTTTACCGGCGTGGTGCTCACCGTCGCCGCCGACAACTACCCTCAGCGACCCAGGCTCAATCAGATCCAGTTCAACTTCTATCCCGACGCGGCGGCGGCTTTTGCGGCCTATCAAAACGGCGAAGTGCTGGGCCTCAGCCGCCTGGAGGAAACGCAGATGGCCGAGGCGCTCAAGCTGCCGCAACTGGGGCTGTACACTTCTCTCCTGCCGGAATACAGCCTGATTTTCCTTAACCAGCGCAGCGAAGAACTCCCTTTCTTCAAGGAGAAGAAAGTGCGGCAGGCGCTGCTGTATGGCTTGAACCGGAGCGCAATGGTCGCGAACATCATGCGGGGTCAGGCTGTGGCCGCGGACTCGCCCGTCGCGCCCGGCTCGTGGGCCTACAACGCCGGATTGCCACTGGCCAAATACGACCCCGGGCGGGCCAGCAGTCTGCTCGACAGCGTAGGGTGGGTTTTCCCGGCGGAGGCGGTCGCCGGGACGGAGAGTTTCGTGCGGCAAAAGGATGGCAGGCCGCTGAAGTTCACCCTCGTCACGCCGAACGACCCGGCGCATGTGGCCGCAGCGAATTCGGCGAAAGAAACATGGGCCGCGATTGGGGTGCAGGTCGAGGTGAGTGCGGTTGACCCGGCGACCATCCGAGGGCAGTATCTCGAGCCGCGCGCTTACCAGGCTTTGCTGGTGGACTTTAACCTCGCCGGGACGCCCGATCCAGACCCGTATCCCCTCTGGCACGAGACCCAGGTGGAGAGCGGACAGAACTACAGCGGGTTCAGCGACCGGGTGACAAGCGAACTGCTCGAACAGGCGCGCATCACGACCGACCTCGCCCAGCGGGCGCGGCTCTACCAGCGCTTCCAGTCTCGCTTCGCCGATCAGGTCCCGGCGCTGCTGCTCTATTATCCCGTTTACAACTACGCCGTGGACACAAAAGTGAACGGCGTGCAGACCGGCCCGCTCACCGAGCCGAGCGACCGCTTCAACAACCTGGCGCAGTGGTATATCGTCACGCGCCGGGTGATCGTCGAGAACCCCCAGCCAGGCGAGGCCGCGCCCACGGCGACGCCGTGAGGATCATCCTCCCTCTGGAGGTGTGGAGTTGATCTGGTCTTGTGGACGGGCAGCGGCGGAGCCGCTCGGTCGTCATTTTCTTCGGCGCCTCCAGTTGACAGACCTGACAGGTCTAGCCTGACTAACCCTGTATCCATAACTGGAACCGCGCCGCGGGCGCTTGCCCGTTCGTGTCGGCCCGGTAGAGGCCGCGCGCGTCGGCGCACAGCCAGCCGGAGGGCGCTGCATTCGGGCCGGAGAGCACGGCGGCGAAGCAAGTCGGGTCCCCCGGGTTGGGGGCATCCTCGAGGTACTCGCCCGTGGCCAGCACCCCGGTGGAAGCCAGTTGGCTTTGCAGCCAGTTGAGCGAAACCGCGCGGTGCGGATGGCAGGGCGCATCGTCGGCGGTGTACAGGCCCAACTGCCGGACTGGCGCGGCCTCGCACTGGCTCAACCACCCGACGCGGACGAAAGTGACCGGAGTGGGCCGGTCGTTTACCTGATTGTCTTGGGGAGCGGCCTCAACCGGGGCGGGGGCCGGCGATGCGGGTTGGCCCGTCTCGGCAGCCGCGGCGACGGGCGCGTCCCCGACCGTCGCCCGGAAAATCCGCAATCCGAACCCGATCAGGAAGAGCAAAATCCAAACGCGCATCACGACGGCTTTCTTGCTGGGTTGTGTTTCCTCGGCCATGGTTTCCTCCCCGCGCAGCGAATGGAGCCGCACTTATGAGACTTACATTACAGCCGGCGGAGTGCCGAGTCGAGATGGGCGTTGGTGAAATGAGGGGGGAAAAGGTGGCCCGGGAGGGCGTCGCCGGGCGCACGAAAGTGCCCGGGATGGTACGGCGTTCAGGCACGTTGAGCAACCCAGTTTCTCGCAGAAACCAGGTTTTTGGGCAGGCATCCCCGATGGATGGAGGCGGCGTCAGGAAACCGGTGCTATTGCGCCCGAGATGGTTCGGCCTGATGGAACCGGGTGAAAGCGAACAGGATGAGGTAGGCCGAGAAGGAGAACACGGCAAAGAGCATGGAGAAAGCAAACGTCTGTGGATGCGCCAGCGGATGACGCAGGTGGACCCAGACATCGGCGGCGAGGCCGCGGGGGTCGAAGAGCACATCCCAACTGTTCCAGCGCAGGAACCGGCCGAGGTAGATGCCGAAACCGCTCAGGCCCAGCGCCATCACCGCAAACAGCCAGCCGGCGACCCGCCCGAGGGAGCGCGTGACGAGGTCTTGCATCAGGTACAACGAGGCGAAGCCCAGGAACAGCCCGGTCAGCGCGAAGGCGAGGAGCATCACCAGGTCGAACCAGACCGGCGCCTGCCCGGTGGGTTGCAGGTGCATCAGGTCGGTCAGCACGTAGGGGGCGTTAGGGAAGAACAACAGCCAGGCCCCCGTACACCACGCGACGGCCGCATAGCGCAACTTCGTCCGCCGGGCGTAGAAACCGTAAGCGGCAAACGCGCACAGCAGCGGAATCCAGGCGAGGAACAGGTTCCAATTGAGGAAGAAATACGTCAGCCGGCCGCTGTAGAGGACGCGGAAGGTGTAAAGCGCCAGGCACACGGCGGAAGCAAAGGCCAGGGCGGCGATAATAACGAACTGGGATTTGTAGCGGGTGAGAGGTTGCATCGTCGATCGCGGATGAGAACTCGGAAAGCCGGAGTCAGAATTCAGAAGAGCAACTTCCGACGACTGATCACTGATCACTGTCTACTGATGACGGTCTACTGACTCCTGAATTCTTCCTTATGCTCAAACCACCATTTCACGGCCTCGGCGCGGCTGGCAACGCCGATGCGGCGGAAGATACGCTGGACGCCTTTCTTGACCGCATCCTCTTTGATGCCCAGCCGGTAGGCGATTTGCAGGTTGGTGCAGCCTTCCTCCGCGATGAGCCGGAAGATGGCGAAGTCGCGCTCGGAAAAGAGTTCCGCGCTGGCTTCGGGCGCGCTTGCCGCCAGGCCGGGCAAGTCCCCGGCGGGCAGGCGGGAGAGGAGGAAGTACCCGCGCAGGACGAGGCGCAGGGCATATTCGATCTCGGCCCCGGAAGGGCGGTCGTCCTTGTGGATCATCGAGACGCGCCAGCCCATGAGTTTGCGCAGGAGCGCCGCGTCGGTGTCTTTGGAGGTCAGGATGATGATCGGCAGGCTGCGCGCCTCGTCTGCCGAGAGTTTCTCCGCCAGGCCCAGGCCTTCTTTCATGGTGTGCGTGGGCGGCAGCGCCAGGTCGAGCAGCAGCGCGTCGTAGTGCGCCTCGGCGAGCATTTTTAAGGCCGCGGCGGCGTCGGGCGCGTTGTCGAGCGTGACGTGCGGCTGAAGCTCGAAGCGCAGGCCTTCGTAGTATTGCGAGTAATCTTCGACCATCAGCACGCGCAAAGGGGGACGGTGGGCGTCAGTCATGGTTGCTCCGCGGCAGGGTGGGCCGACTCACATGGTCTCGGGCTCGTCTACTCTCAGCGTATCCGCCAGGCACGGGAACACCACCTCGACCCGCGCGCCCGCGCCGGGGTGGCTCTCCACGTATCCTTGCGCCGCGAACTGTCGTTGCACCAGTTCGAGGCCCTCGAAAATTCCGTTTGGTCCCGGCCGCGCCTGCGCCGGGTCAAATCCCTGGCCGTTGTCGCGCACTTCCAGGCGAATGCGGGACGGCTCCAGTTCCAGGCCGATGTCAATGCGCTGGGCGTGGCCGTGATACGCGGCGTTCACGATGGACTCAATCGCCAGGCAGTAGATTGCGTCGAGCACCTCGAAGGGCAGGTCGTCGGCCTCGTCCGGGATGTCGGCGTACACGCGGCAGTTCGGCTCGATGAATTGCAGCGCTTTCGCCGCCGCGCGCCGCAGTTCGTCGGCCAGGCCGGTCGCGTCGAGTTCGTCGCGCTGAGAGAGGCGCGTGAGCATCGCCGCGAGTTCGAGTTTGCGCGCCACCTTTTGCGCCTGGTCGAGCGCCGCCTCGGCGGTGGCCGGGTCGGCGCGCAGGACCTCGCGGGCCGCGCCGGTGAGGCGGCGGAGCGAGTCGGCGCTGAGGGTGAGCGGGCCGTGCACGCCGAAGAGCACGCCGCCGAAGGCCTCGTACTTGCGCCAGTGTACGCGCGCGCGGTTGATCTGCTCGGCGACCAGGCTGGCGAAAGCCTCCAGCGTCAATTGGTCGAGCGGCGAGAACTCGCGGCGCGTGCGGTAGTGGAGAAACAGCGCGCCCACGCGTTCGCTGCGCGTGCCGAGCGGCAGGAAAGCCGCCGACCGCACGTTTTCGCGGAGGATGAAGCGGTTGCGCTTGCCGTAGGGGAGGTTGAGTCCCGACTCAATGACATCACCTGCGGCGGGCGGCGCTTCCTCGACGACCAACCTACCCCGGCTCAAGATGGGATCAATCTGCGCCTCAGCGCTGTAGAACGGCGCCCACTTCTCCACGAGCTCGAACAGCACCGAGTCTTCAGGGATCTGCGGCTGGCGCAGCGCCTCCGCATCGCGGAAGTCGCCCATGAACAGCGGCGGGGTGAGGGGAAAACCCGTTCCGGGCGCGAGTTGGTACAGCACGACGAGGTCCGCGCCCAGGTGGGCCTGCGCCTCCCGCGCAATCGTGTCGAACATCTCCTGGATGGAGGTGCAGTCGTTCAGTTGGGTGACCGCCCGCCACAAAGTATCGCGCAATCGTTCGGCCTCGCGCTGGACGTGCTGGCTGCGGGCCAGCGCAATCCCAATCGAGTCCGCCATCAACGCCAGATGCTCGGCATCCAGCTCCCAAAACTCGGCCTGCGCCCGGCCCAGCGCTTCGAGCACGCCCACCGTCTGCCCGGCAGCCCGGATCGGGACGGCGAGGGCCGAGACCACCCACTCAAAGGGCGGCGGGCTGGCGTGATGCGGACGCTGTTTCACGTCATCCCAGCTTTCCAGTTGGCCGCTGCGCACCACCGCGCCGGGGAGGCTGCCCTCCAGGGGAAGGCTGAGTCCCTGCCACTGCTTTTGCGGCGTCCCCCACGCGGCGTGCAGCACCAGCCGTTCCCTGGCTTCGTCGAGCAGCCACAGGCGCAGGTGATCGTGCCGCAGGCGGCGGCCGATCGTTTCCGTAATGGCCTCGAAGGATTTTTCGACGTCGGGAACGGTGGAGAATTGATGGGCGATCTCCCGCAGGATGTCGGTGCGGAGTTCGAGCAGGAGATGCCGCCGCGCGAGGTAGTAGTTGGACGTAGCGAGGATGGCCAGCCACAGCGGCGGCGTGAGGACGCCTGAGAGGGAGTTGCTCACCGTGAGGCGGAAGATGAACAGGACGAAGCAGGTGAGGCCGAGGATGTACAGGAACGGGACGGTGTCGCCGCGCTCGGCGAGGAAGAGGAGCGGAAAGAGAAACAACGGCCACAGGTGGTTCGCGACCGTGCTGGTCGGGGCGATCAGGATCAACGCAATCATCCCGACGGCGATGACAATCACCGACAGGCCCGACCACAGGAAGGCCAGGTCAGGGCGGGTGAAGCGCACGAGCCAGTTGACGCGGCCGCGCAGCCACATGCGCTCGGCGCGCCAGAAGAGGACGAGGACGCACATGCCGCCGATCAGCGTCAGGTCGGCCAAGCGGCGCAGTTGGAGGAGGTATTCGTCGCCCCCCAGCGCGTCGCGCACGACAATGCCGATGACCAGCGTCACCGCGACGGCGGCGATGGGGTAATAGAAGCGCGAGCCGAGGCGCACCAGCCAGCGGTGCGGCGCGAGGAAGGGGTCGTCGGTGCGTAAACGGGTTGGGCGGTGCATAGGGTCTCCAGCCCTCACCCCCAACCCCTCGCCCATTTGGAAAAGCACAAATGCGAGAGGGGAGCGGCGGGTTAGCGCTTCCTATACTACAGCAAAATGCGGCTAAAAGGCCAATTCCAGGCGTGCGTGAGAAAGTGCGCCCCAGCGGCACGGAGGTGCGCACGAGGGGGCAATCAGAAGCCAGTCGTCAGAGGTCGGAAGGCGGAGGGTCTGCACCCTAGCGAAAATTAGATACAATGGGCACATGGAAAATCCCATCGAACCCCGCCGGGTGGTCGTGACCGGCATGGGCGTGATCAGCCCGGTGGGTCTGGACGTGCCGACCGCCTGGCAGAACGTGGTCGCCGGAAGGTCGGGCATTGGGCGCATCACGCTGTTCAACGCCGACAACCTGCGTGTGAAGATCGCGGGCGAGGCCTGGGGTTTTAACCCCACCGACTACATGTCGCCCAAAGAGGCGCGGCGCGCCGACCGTAACGTGCAGTTTGCCATCGCCGCGGCGAAGGAGGCGCTGGCGCAGGCCAGGTTGTCCATCACCGACGCGAACGCCGACGAAGTAGGCGTGCTCATCGGGTCCGGGGCGGCCGGGATTTGGACGTACACCGCGCAGCAGGCGATCATGGACGCACACGGCCCCCAGCGCCTCAGCCCGCTGCTGATCCCGATGATCACCGTGGACTCGGCCTCGGTGCAGGTGAGCATCCTCACCGGGGCGCGCGGCCCGAGCTACGGCATCGCCTCGGCCTGTTCGACGGGCGGGGATTCGATTGGCGAGGCGTTGGAGATCATCCGGCGCGGCGACGCGGAGACGATGATCGCGGGCGGGACGGAGGCCGCCGTGCATCGGCTGGGCATCGCGGGCTTTGACCAACTCGGCGCGCTCTCACGGCGGAACGAGGCGCCCGCCGAGGCCTGCCGCCCCTTTGACTTGAGGCGTGACGGCTTCGTGTTGAGCGAGGGCGCGGGGGTCTTGATCCTCGAATCGCTCGCCCATGCGCAGGAGCGCGGGGTCGAGCCGCTGGCCGAGGTGCTGGCTTACGCCTCCACCTCCGATGCAGCGCACCTGACGAACCCGGACGAGAACGCGACCCAGGCGGCGCGGGCGATCACCAGAGCCTTGTATAAGGCCGGCGTCAAGCCGGAAGAGGTGGACTACATCAATGCGCACGGAACCGGGACGCCGCTCGGCGACGTGTTCGAGGTGCGGGCGATCAAGCGCGCCCTGGGCGAGGCGGCCTACCGCACGCTGGTCAGCTCGACGAAATCCGTCACCGGGCATCTGCTCGGCGGGGCCGGGGCGGTCGAGGCGATCTGGTGCGTGATGGCCATGCGCGAGGGCGTCATCCCCCCCACCATCAACTATGGCACGCCTGATCCGCAGTGCGACCTGGATTTCGTGCCCAACGCGGCTCGCCGCGCCGACTTGCGCGTGGCGCTCTCGAATGCTTTCGGCTTTGGGGGGCACAACACGATATTGGCGCTGAAGCGGTGGGGTTGAACCCCCTATTCGGCTGTGGCCTCGGTCCCGGCTTTGCCGCCGCCCTGCCGCATGATGTACTCCTCGACAAACAGCAGGTTGGCGCCCGCGCGCCGGACGATGCTGAGCAGCGTCTCCATGCTGGAGACCTCCTCCAACTGCTCGGTGACGAACCACTGGAGGAAGTTCTGCGTGATATGGTCGTTCTCCTTGACCGCCAGGTCTACGAGCGCGTTGATCTGCCTGGTCACGGTGACTTCCCAATCCACCGAGAGCTTCACGGCTTCTTCCGCCGAGGCGAAACTGCTCTTGGGGGCGGGGACGGCCGGGATGACGACCCGGCCGCCTGCGTCCACGATGTAGTTCACGAAGCGCATGGCGTGCATCCGCTCCTCTTCGGCCTGGCGGTAAAAGTGCTTGGCCAGTTCCGGCAGGCCGTCGCCGTCGAAGTAGGTGGCGATGGAGACGTACTGGAGCGACGCGCCAAACTCGCGGCCGATCTGCTCGGTAAGCGCGGCGTTCATCTTGTCACTGATTAGCATAGGGCCTCCTGTGGTGTGGGTGATTGCCGGAAATGCGTTCTGCGCGAGAAAACTGGTCAGCCACTGGATTATAACCTCATTGGCGGCAAAGTCACCCATCCTGGCAGCAACTTCTAACGAAGATCATCCCCGCGCCGTGACAAAGTGCGCGGCCTCAGCGTATTTCCACTCTGGGCAGATCCTCTTGCGGCCTCAGCATCGCGGCGTTAGAGACGTTGAATGACCAGAGGTAGGTTTGCCCGTTGGCGATGACCGTGACGGTGTACCGCTCGCCGGGGGCGAGCGGGTCGCGCGGGATGATCACGATGGCATCGCGCGCGCCCAATACAGCCCGTGCCACACTCTGTTGGTCAGGATCAGGATTAAAGTACGTGGTTTCGTCGAACCAGCAATGCTCGAGCGAGGAGCCGTCGCGCCGGGTGACAATTGTGGACGTGACGACGGGTGTCAGGCTGCCATTGCCAATCTGCAAATAGATGGGCATGCCCGTGGGCGCAACATAGCCTGGGCAACTCGTGAGCGGTTCGGGAAATTCGAAGCCGGTATAGGCGCGAAGGTAAGTTGTCGCCTCGTTGCCTGGCCACATGATTGGGAAGGAGATGTTGGACGGGATGTCGGAAGCCAGGCCCCGGATCACATCCAACACCGCGCCCATTTTCCAGTCAACCGGCCCCGACCCGGTTCCGGCTTCGCGGAAGCTGCCAAAGCCGACCTGCAACAGCGCCGGATCAATAATGGAGATGCCGTGGAACGGACCGCGCATCCACAGGTCAATGGCGTAAAAATCTGTCGCGTTGACGTCGCTGCTGACCACGATGTTGCTATTCGCCCCGGCCAGCACCCCCTCCTGACTGAAGCAGGGCGCGCCGGGGCCGCCCGGCTCGTCGTGGCCGAGGTAATCGTTCTTGACCATATAGCAGGCATGCTGCTGAGCGCCATAACTCCACGCCGCGTTTTCGGTCACCGGCGGCAGGCCGGCGACGGCCCGGTAATAGTTCACGTAGGCCAGCCATCCGGCTTCCGGAGGCGGAGGGGTCAGGGGATTCACGATCGTCGTGTCGCTGGCGCTGTTGTTGCTCGGATCACTGTCGCCCACTCCGGCGGGCGGTGCGATGGAGGCAGTGTTCGTCGTATTGCCGTTAAATGTGCCGCTGGCCTCGAAAGTCGCCGCGCCCCCCACGGGCAGGTCAACCGTCGTATGGATGTCGCCGCTCCCGCCGGGCGCGCCACAACTCGCGCCGCCGGCGGCCGTGCACGTCCAGTTGACACCCATGATATTCGCCAGGAACACATCGCTCACGATTGCGCCAGTCACGAGATCGGGGCCGTTGTTGGTGACGACGATGGTGTAGGTGATGACCACGCCGACTTCGGCGGTCGCCTGCCCGTCGGTCTTGCTGATGGTCAAATCGGCCCGGATGGGCTTGGTGACCAGGGGTAGATAAACAGTGTACGTTATGGCCTGCGTCAGCGCCGGGGTAGTCGTCGGCGTGGCCGTCGGTGTTGGCATTGACGTCGCCGTTGACGTTGCCGTCGGTGTTGGCGTTGACATCGCTGTTGACGTGGCCGTCGACGCCGCCGTTGACGTGGCCGTTGACGCCGCCGAGCAGGTGTAGAGGCGCACGTCGTCCAGCCACCATCCCCAATCGTAAATGCCTGAGTCCAGCCCCATGCGCCAGCGGAAGCGCACGCTCTGTCCGGCCAACGGGGCGAGGTTCAGGCGGCTGGAGAGGTAGCCGTGGCTGTCGGCCAGGAACGCCGAGCGCCCGGCCAGCGGGTTGCTGTAGCCTGAGTCGATGACGCCGTCAGGGCCGTTGAAGTCAAACAGCCCCCCGGCGTCGTTCCACGCCGCACCGCCGTCCACGCTGTACTCCACCACCCCGCCGTCGTAATTCGGATCCTCGAATCCGTAGGCGTGAGCAAAGTGCAGATAAGACCCCGCCGGGAGAATCACGCTCGTATTCATCGCCGCATACGAGTCAGAGATCGCCGCGGGGGAGTCGTCCGCGTAAAGGAAGTGGAGGCCGGAATGGGCAAAACGCCCGTAGGGTGAGTCGTACTGCCAGCGGCTCGTCCCGCTGAGTGCGCCAAACGTCCAGTTGCCAGCGCCGTTCTCCAGATCGTCAAAGAACAGGTTGACGGGCAATTGCCCGGCCGGGCACACTGGCGCGTCCGGGTTGTAGCCTGTGGCCGGCTGCTGGTTCATCTCGACCGCGTTGGCGGCATCCCGCACTTCCTGGCAGTCGCCGGCCGCAATCCCGGAGGTACCCACCAGATTGAGGCAGGCCTGATACACCAGGTCGTGCAGGTCGGCATAGTCCGAGCCGGAGGTGAGCAGGTTGGTCTGAACCTCGTAGTAGATTTTGGCGACTGTGGTAATCCCCAGCCCGGTCACCGTCTGGCCGTTGAAGGTTCCCCCGTCGGTCATCAGGTAGACGGCTTTGTTGTTCACCCCGCTATTGGTGTGGATTCCGCCCCTGTCAAGTGCGCCAGTGTAGTAAAGTGAGCTGGTTATCTTATCCGGATCGCTGAACAGGGTGGGGTTCTGCATATTGCGAATCGCGCCCAGGCCCGAGACATCCTCGCCGATCTGCCATTTCACGCTGGAGTCGTCATTGCCAGCGCCGTTGGTCTGGTCAACGAATTCACCCCACACATCCGAGAGCGATTCGTTAATCGCCCCGGACTGGTAATAGTAAAACAGGTCCGACTCGCGTTCGGTCACGCCGTGGGTCAACTCGTGCGCCACCACGTCGTCGGCCAGGGGGAAGCCGTCGGCGTCCCCGTACACCATCTGTGCGCCATTCCAGAAGGCATTGGCATAGGTATCGCTGTAATGCACGGTGGAGATGATTGCCATCCCGGCGTTGTCCATGCTGTCACGCCCGTGAGTAGTCAGGTAGAAATCGTAGGTGTGACCGGCGTAGGTGTGGGCCGCGACTTCATGGCTATCGCCGCCGGAGCAGGTCGGGTTGCTTTCATCGCAGACCAGGGTGCCTGGCAGAACTGTGCCATTGTTGGCGTCGTAGGTCCTGCGGTTTTGGGCGGTGTCAATCTGGTTGAAGTGAAGGGCCACCGATCCGCGCTGGGCGTCAACAAGCACAAGCTCGCGGATGGGAAGCAGGCCCACGGGCGTCACTTCCACCCGCCACACCAGGCGCGTGAAGCCGCCCCCGGGACGGATGAGGCTGGGGTTGAAGACCCACAGTTCCGGCGGTGAGGCCGCCAGGGCGTTCGCAGGCACGCCGTGCCAGCGGGCAGCAGCCTCCAGCGCCGTCTGGCGAGCGGCGGCGGCGCCCACGCCCGGCGTGACGCTGATCGAGATGTCCGGCAGGATTTCCCCGCTGACCAAGAGGACCTGGTGAGCGCGGTTGACGTGGAGGCTGAGTTCGCCGCCCAACACCGGGATGCCCTGGGACACCTGCTGAAAGCGCACTACCGTGCGCTGCGCGTCGGGGTACTGCACCCGTCGCACGATCAGCTCCTTCGACTGATCGGCCAGCCCAAAGAGGTCGCCGTAAGCCGCGAGGAAACCACGCGCCGCATCCTCGGGCGAGGCCGAGGCAGGCAGCGCCCGCGGCGGAGGAAGCGGCCGCCCCGGGTCGGTTCCAATGAAGCGGACCATGCCTGTCTGCCCGTGATAAGCCACGCGCGCCCCTGCTTGAGTCAGGGCGCGCACCATCGCCGAGGAGGCTAGTGCGGGCGGCGTTGGCGTTGCGCCCTCCTGGGCGGCCACCGGCTGCTCCTCGGGCGAACCGAACAGTCCAACCGCTATGACGATGACCAGAAGTGCAAACGCGATTTTCTGGCCCCGGCTGGGTGAGTTGGAGTAACTCATACGCATGTCTCTCTCTTTTGGGTGGACGACCACCCTGGCGTTTCGGTCACGAATGGTTCCTTGCTATTCCATCGAGGCTGGCAGGCCTTTCCGCCTCCCGGGCCTATTCCCACCTGGTGAGGCGGAGAGCCACAAAGCCGTAGGCAAACGGCAGCCAGAACGTCAGGCCACGATAGGCCAACGTGATCACCGTGGCGGCCTCCAGCGGGACGCCGAGCGACCGGAGCGTCAGGGTCATTACGCCCTCGACGATGCCGAGGCCTGAAGGCGTCGGCGAGACAATGAGAAACAGAAATCCGACGCTGAAGCCTGCAATAAGCGTGCCAGGCGAGAAGGGCTGCTTGAAAGCGAGGAAGGTGAGGAACAGGATGCAGATCAACAAGGCTTTGCCCAGCAGGGAGAGCCCGGCGGGCTTCAGGTACTCGCGCCAATCGCTTTGCAGCGCGCGCAGGCCTTCGGCAGCCTCGACGGCGAATGTGTGCGCACGCGCCTCCGAGAGGTAATCGCGCCGGATGACAGGCCGCACAAGGCGGTTGACAGCCCGCGCCGCCCAGGCCAGCACCCGCTCAAGGGCCTGGGCCGAGCGGACGCCAAGGGCCAGCAACCCGGCGAGGGCCAGGGCCGCCATCAGCAATACGGCCGAGGCCCCGATCTCCGCGGCGTTCAAGCTGTTCCGGCGGATCAGCACGATCAATCCCAGCGCCAGCACACACAGGAATCCGAAGTATTCGAAAAGCACGAACAGCACCCCGGCAATCGTCACCCGTGCGGTGGAGAGGTCGTGACGGCGCGCGTCGGCGACGAACACCGCGATCCCGCTCACGCCGCCCGAAGGGGCCACCACGTTCACGAAGTTGCCGGTGGCCACGAGCGGCGCGAGCCGCCGGAGCGAAATCTGCATGTCCAGCAGGCGGTAGATGGCGCGATACGTCTGTGCGGTATTGATCAGCCAGGTGATTTGCACCAGCGTCCCCAGCGCCAGCCAGAATAGGTTGCCGCGGCGCAGAGTTTCCCAGACAAGCCGGACTTCGGTGAAATGGGAGAGGGTCAGGTAGAGGGCGAGCAGAATCACCAGCGCCGCGAGGAATTGTCGCATGAGGTGCGCATTATAAAGCAAAAGACCCCGCAGGCTTGAAGGCCTGCGGGGTCGAGCGCATTTCTGTCCGGAGGCGATTTTGGCCTCTCACGGCGAGGCGCGCACTACGCGTAGGGGTGGCAGGTCGCCCGAAGCAATCGCTGCATCCCGAGGGGATGGCTTCGCCCTGTCGGGGCTCGCAAGACGTTTATCCCAGATGCGAAGCGCCTCAGCGGGGTCTGGATGTTTCCCCGTAGAAAGCGTCCTCAAACTCGCTCAAAGTCCGCGTCATTCGCGAAGCACCCCTGTGGGGCGCGGACCCTTCGGCCAGCCGCGGGGACGCGGTTGGGGAGCGTTTGAGGACACTCTCTTAGCCCTCATGCGGGCGTTCGCCCAGCCTGACGTTCAAAGTGACGATCTGCCCGTTGCGCATCGCCTTCACTTGCACTTCCTGCCCGACTGAGAAACCAAGCAGAGTGTTGATGAAGGGATGAGCGCCGTCCAGAGGTTTGCCGTCTATTTCGGTGAGGATGTCGCCGGGGCGGAGGCCGGCCTCCGCGGCCGGGCTGTCGCTACCGACCTCGCGGACGTAGACGCCCCATTCGACCGGCAGGCCGTTGGCCTGAGCGACGTCCGGCGTGATCAGGCCCCACGAGATGCCAAGATACGGGCGCGACACGAAGCCTTTGGCGATGAGTTGGTCGCTCACGGCCTTGACCGTGTTCGAAGCGATGGCGAAGCCCAACCCTTCCGCCTGGTCGAGGGAATTGCCGTTGCCGCGCACGACCAGCGTGTTGATCCCGATCACCTGCCCGGCCAGGTTGACCAGCGGCCCGCCGGAGTTGCCGCGGTTGATGGCCGCGTCGGTCTGAATCAGGTCTTCCATCGTGTAATCGCTGCCCGTGTCGAGCGAGCGCCCGGTCGCGCTCACCACGCCCACCGTCACCGTGTTCTTGAAATCGCCCAGCGGCGAGCCGATGGCGATCACCGCCTCGCCCGGGTTGAGCACGTCGGAGTTGCCTAATTCCGCCACGCCCGGTACCGGCGCGTCCACCTTCAGGACGGCGATGTCGGCGAAGCGGTCAGTGCCGATCAATCGGGCGCTCACCGTCTGCCCGTCGCGGAAGATCACTTCGAGCGACTGCGCCCCTTCCACGACGTGGTGGTTGGTGAGGAGGTAACCGTCGCCCGAGATGATGACGCCCGAACCGGAAGCAGCAGGCGATTCGGCCGGGCCGGTCGGGGAGCCGAACGAGTCCACCGCCTGGCGCGGCGGCAGGTGATTGACGACGGTGACTACCGCCGGGCCGACCTTCGCGACAGCCGCCTCGACGGCGGTGTTCACGTCAACCTGGGTGTTCTGTCCCGACTGGGATGTATCGGGCGCTGAGGCTTGCGGGGCCTGGGCGACGGGCTGGGCAGGCGCGCTCAACCGCTCGCGCACAGCCCAGTACACGGCGCTGCCTCCGGCGGCCGCGCCCGCGAGGGCCGCGCCAGTGATCGCCAACAACAAACCGCACGTCAAAAGCCATCGTCTGGGAGTCATGTCAGCCTCTCCTTGCTTCAAGTGAGTTCCACAAAATGCTATGCTGGGATTCTCGGCCAGCCAGGTTAAGCCTGCCTGAGTCTTTCTTTGGAGGAGGATTAATGTTGCCGCCGCGCAGCGTCCAATCGCCAGGCGGCGCTAAAACCGATTTTTTCTAATCTGGAATTAACAGTAGAATAGCGGCATGGCTGGGGCCGCGTCCCCGGCCAGACTCCGACATCGGGAGGATATACAGGTATGACTGCAACCGGGATCATCGTCGCGCTCATCGCGCTGCTGCTGGGCTTTCTGCTCGGCTGGTTCATCGAATGGCGCATTGACCTGGCCTACTGGCGCTCGTACTTCGAGGAGGCCTCGCCGGGGGCCGAGGCCCCGGAGGACCGAGTCATGGTCCTCCCCGGCGGGGCGGCGGCGGCGCAATTGCCGCCGGCCAGCCAGGACCTGATGCTGCCGACTCTGCGCGAGCAGGTGGCTCAGCGCGACGCGGACCTGGCCGCCCTGCGCGGTATGATCGAGCAGCTCAGCACCACCGAAGCGCACCGCCGCGAACAGGAAGTCGGGCTGATGGACGAGGCCCGGCGTCTGCGCGCGCAGCTGGACGACCTCGCGGTGGCCAAGAACGACGCCGAGTCCGAATGGCGGCACGAGCTGGCGCGCCGCGAGCAGCAGTGGCAGGAGAGCAAGGAAGGCGAGATCGCCGCGCTGCAGGCGGAGCGGGAGCGGCTCGATAGCGAGCTTCAGGTTTTGCGCGAGAAGTTCAACCGCTACCGCGCGGATCACCCTTCCGGGCTGGCGACCATTCGCGGCATCGGCCCGAAGCTCGAAGCGGACCTGCGCCGCCTGGGCATCAGCACCTACGCCGACCTGGCCGCCCGCACCCCCGAGGAACTGCGCACCCTGCTCAGCCCGCCAAACTGGCGCAAGCTGGACTTCGCCTCCTGGATCGCGCAGGCGCAGGTCCTGGCGAAGACCGAGGCAGAGGAGCAGGGACTGTTCGATTCATGACCCGCGTGCCGGATCCGGATTACCCGCACCTCAACAAGAAGAAGGTTGTGGTGCTGGTCGTCGTCGGCCTGATCCTCTTGCTCTTCGCGGCGCTGCTCGTGGTGGGAGGCGCCACTTAGCGGCGGCGATGGAGTTTCTCCACGAGTTGAGCTGCGCCAACTGCGGCGCGTCCATCCAGGCCGACGCGATCATGGACGGCGTAGCCGCCTGCCGCTACTGCGGCGCGACCTTCCGCGTCCCCGCCTCGCTCACCCCCGAACCTGCGCTGGGCGACCTCTTGCTCGGCGCAGACTTCCGCGATCCTGAGCTGCGCGGCTGGAAGACCTTCAACCCGGACCAGTGGGAACTGCGCCCCGGCTCGCCCGCCGAGCTTTGGGCAAACTTCCCCGCCTCCGACCGGATTCACCCCATCTTGCGGACCCCCGGTCCGATTGACGACTTTGACCTCGGCGTTTCCATCCGCTTCATCGAGGGCGCGTACGATTACATCAGCGCGGGGTTTGAGGTGCGCGCAAACGACGACGGCGACTACGTCATTCAAATCTCGGCGCAAGGGACCTTCCGGGTGGGCTGGCACAATAAACTGGAGTGGGGCGGGGAGCTGGTGAATTGGGCCGAGCATCCCGCCCTGCGCAAGGAGCTGGGCGCCGATAACCGCCTGCGCGTGATGATGCGCGCCGACCTCCTGCGTGTGTACGTGAACGGCGTGCTCGCCACTTCGCTGCACGACGCCCGTTTTGGCTTCGGCTTTGCCCGGCTCGTCATCGCGCCGGGGACAAAATCGCCGGTCACGGCGGCGTTTGCCGACTTGCAACTGCGGGAGACTAAACCGAGATGAGCGTCCCTTCGTCGGGCATGCAAGTCCGCGAGCGCCGGCTCTGTCCTAAGCTCAGAAACCCGGTTTCTCGACCATTCTAATCGGCCAGCCGGCTTCTCGTCCATAGTTGACGCCGTCTCACCCTGATCTTATACTACAGTCACCATTGACATCGGGTTTGCGCTTGTTCCCCAACGCGGAGGCAACTATGGACGAGAAGCCCTGGCTCAAATATTACGACCCCCCCGTGCCGCCCACCCTCGCGCCTTACCCTGACCTGCCGCTGCACCACTTCCTCGAAGAGTCCGCTCGCAAATATCCCGACCAGACCTGCACGATCTTTCACCCCCACACCAGCCCGTCCGGCGCCAAGATCACCTACCGGCAGATGAACGACCGGGCTGACCAACTGGCCGCGGGGCTGGCGAGCCTGGGCGTCAAGAAGGGCCAGACGGTGGGGATCATGATGCCCAACATCCCGCAGTTCATCATGGCTTACTATGCTATCCTGAAAGCGGGCGGGGTAGTGGTGGCCATCAACCCCACGTACACGCCGCGCGAGCTGGAGAAGCCGCTCAACGACGCCGGGATCGAGCTGGTGCTGGTGATGAGCCGGTTTTACGACGTGCTCAATCAAGCGCGGCCCAACTCGCGGATCAAGACGGTAGTCGTCACCAATATCAAGGAAGCGCTCCCCCCGCTGACGCGGGTTCTGTTCACGCTGACCAAAGAGAAGAAGGGCGGCGACCGTGTGGAACGGCTTCAGCCGGGCGACCTGTGGCTCAACGATCTGCTGGCCAGGTTCACACCCTCGGACCGCCCGAAGCTCGAAATCACAGGCGGCGACCGCGCGCTGTTCCAGTACAGCGGCGGGACGACGGGTGAGCCGAAGGCGGCGGTGGCCCTGCATCGCAACCTCGTCGCCAACATCCTGCAAATTAAGGCCTGGCTGCACGACTGCAAAGAAGGCGGCGAGACCAGCCTGGTGGCGATGCCGCTCTTCCACGTGTACGCGATGGTCGCGGGGATGGGGCTGGCGGTCGCGGCGGCCGGCCGGATGGTGCTGGTCCCCAACCCGCGCGACCTGGACGACCTGTTCGCCAGCATCAACCGCTATCAGCCCACGCTCTTCCCCGGCGTGCCGCGGCTGTACAACTCGATCAACAACCACCCCGACGTGCTGGCCGGGAAGGTCAGGCTCGGCTCCATCCGCGCCTGCATCTCCGGCTCGGCCCCGCTGCTGCTGGAGATCAAGACCAAGTTTGAAAAACTGTCCGGCGGCAAGCTCTTCGAGGGCTACGGCATGTCGGAGACGCCGACGGCGACGCACTGCAACCCGTTCTACGGCAAGAACAAGGAAGGCTCCATCGGCCTGCCCCTGCCGGACGTGGAGGCGAAAGTCATCAGCCTGGACGACGGGTTGACCCCGCTTGGCCCGAACGAGGTGGGCGAGCTGGTCATCCGCGGCCCGCAGGTGATGTGGGGTTATCACAACGACCCGACCGGGACGGCCAACGTCCTGCGCGACCTCGGCGACGGCGGCGGCAAGTGGCTGTTCACCGGCGACATCGTCCGCATGGACGAAGACGGCTATTTCTACATCGTGGATCGCAAGAAGGAGCTGATCAAGGCGGGCGGTTTCCAGGTATGGCCGCGCGACGTCGAGGAAGTGGTCGCCGCCAACCCGAAGGTGCTGGAGGTCGGCGTGGCGGGCATCCCGCACCCGCAGTACGGCGAGACGGTGAAGGCCTGGGTGGTGCTCAAGCCGGGCGAGACGGCGACGGCTGAAGAGATCAAAGCCTGGTGCAAGGACAAGCTCGTGGACTACAAGATCCCGCGCGAGATCGAGTTCCGGCCCGAGCTGCCCAAGACGCAGATCGGCAAGATTCTCCGGCGCGAGTTGGTGCGGCAGCACAAGGAGCAGGCGGTCGTTCGCTAATCGCGCTCGGTCCCACTCTGTCGGACTACGCAATACGCGACAGCCGGAGTGCGTGTTGGGAAGGGCAAACCCGGATCAGGTCGTCGAGCCGTGCTGTTTAGAGGCGGCGAAGAACTCGTCTTGTAACCGCCTCGTCTCCCGGTCTTCCTTGATGAGCCGGATGGCCCGGGCCAGCGCGCGCGCTCGCGCGGCCAGCAGGCGTTCCCCCTTCTCCGCCGTCGCCGGACTGCCATCACCCCGATAATGTGTGGGATGATCGGCATACCACCAGACGCCGGTTTCCACCCCCATCTCGCGCAACGCCGCCAAGCGATCCAGCGGCATCCCCTCTCCATCGGCGCGCAGTTGATCTTTGTGAGCCAGATCAGGCCGGATGGCGAGGATTTCGCTCGTCTCTTTCTCTCCGGCGTGACCGTCAACCGTCGTCTGCCACTGCGCCGTGATGGCGGCTTCGTCCTCCGGGTCGAGCGGCGGCTCGGCCACGTAGACCACGTAATCGCGCGGGCTGGCGAGTTGAATCTGGGCGAAGAAGTGGATGAGATAGTCGTTGCCGCCGTGCGCGTTGACGATGACGATCTTGGTCAGGCCGTTGCGCGCGATTTCGCGGCAGACGTTGTCGAGCAGGCTCAGGATGAGATCGGCCTCGATGGCGATCGTGCCGGGGCAGTGGCGCGCCTCCAGGATTTGCGTGAGGACGAAATCCGGGAAGATAATGGCCGGCTCGATCTGTGCTGCGCGGCGGCACAGCTCGCGGCCAATGAGCATATCCGTGCCGAGCGGCAGATGATGCGCATGGCGCTCGATGCAGGACAGCGGCAGCAGACAAACTCCTTGCGCCTGCGCTGCGGCTTGCGGAAATAGGTCGCCGGTCAGTTCTTCCCAACGCATAGTCATGTTCTCCTTTGGCTTCAGGATGAGGCGCCGCCCTACGCGGAAATAACCCACTAGGCGGGATCGCCTCCGCTGGTTAGCCTCGGCGGCAAGCCGAAGCGGAGTGGCAAAGAGGCGTCAATAAAGCTGATGATTTGAGCAAGTTGGTCTGCCTGGCAAGCCAACACGTGAATCCCGAAGGCTTGATACTCATTCCCCTCCACCCGTTGATAGATGGCAAAGGCGGGCTGAGCATTGGCCCGTGTCGGCCGCAGCCGCCAACGGCCCGCGGCCTCGCCGGGGAACATCCCCTGATCCGCAAATAGCGTCGCGGCGACGAATGCGCCAATAGCCGTCCGGCCGCGATACCACGAGGGGGAGGGCGGCATCGCCAACGTTGCATCCTCTTTGAGCAATGCGACCAGTCCCGCCACATCGGCCGTTTCCCAGGCTTGCACAAAACGCTCAAGCAGCCTCTGGGTTCGTTCGTCAGGCAGCCGGGTGGCCAGGCTTTCCGGCTCCCGGCCATGATAGTGTTTAGCCAGCGTCGCCCGCGCCCGGTGAAGCGCGCTGTTGGTCGCAGAGACGGTCAGCCCGAGCAGTTCCGCTACTTCGCGGGAAGACCAGTCCAGCACATCGCTTAAGATCAATACGGCGCGTTGGCGCGGCGGCAACGCCTGTAAGGCGGTTAAGAAGGCGAGCGAGACGCTTTCGTAGGCGGAATAGCGAGCTTCCGGGTTGGCCGTGGCCTCAACCAGCCATTCGTCCGGAAAAGGCTCCAACCAGCTTATGTCTGAGGTGGGGGGCGAAATCGGGGCGCGGGGGTCTGAGGCAGGCTGAGCTCGGGTGGGCAGTGAGCGCCGGCTTCGCGTTCGATCGAGGGCATCCAGGCAGGCGTTCGTGGCAATCTTGTAGAGCCAGGCCCGGAACGACGCCCGGCCCTGGTACGTATCGAGCCGCCGCCAGGCGCGCAGAAGCGTTTCCTGCACCAGGTCCTCCGCTTCGTGCAGTGAGCCGAGGATGCGATAACAGTGAATCTGCAGCTCGCGGCGGTAAGGCTCGGTCAGATCGCCGAATTCATGGGCATTCCCGCGCCGGGCCGCGGCGAGGCGCTCGGCCTCGACCGGGTTGGGCAGGGGGATGCGCGCGTGCGTGGTGGGATTCTGGCTACCAGCTTTAGACATAACCGTTTTCTCGGACTTGCCGGATCCCAGTGAGTATGACGGTTCACCGGGATCAAACTGTGCGGTTCATGTTCCCTACGCGAATTTCGGGCTGACCGCACAGTTTTGGCGCCCTGCCCCGTCTTATAGGGTAGAAACCAACCACCCAAAGGAGAATACCATGAAATACATCACTGTGGTACGGGGCAAACTGAAGGGGAGTCAGAAAGAAGCGCGGTTGGCCCACGATGCGACGGTCGAGAAGCTATCGGCCATGACCCGGCCCATGGGGGCCATCGGGCATCAGCCCTATCTGAATCCCCAGAACCCAATGGAATTTCTGGCCGTGGACACGTGGAACAATCTGGAAGGTCTGCAGAAGTTCATGAGCGACCCGAACGTTGCCGCAGAGTTTGGCAAGGTCTTTGAAGGCATGCCGGATATTTCTGTCTGGGGTGAATCGGGCTGGGCTTCCTTCTCCGAGTAAGCAACGCGGCTCGGGCCGCCTCTCCAACCTGTCTGAGTCTGTAATGCCCGGCGTGCGCCCAGGTGGCCGCCGGGCATGGAGTCGTTAAGTTTCGCCTTCGTCTTTAGTCTAAACTGTTGGCGCTTGCCTGGGTTGTTGTGCTTGCCACTCGAAATCGAGCAGACCGAACACCAGAGTATCCCACCACCGACCTTTGAAGTATTCCTTCTCGCGCAGCCGTCCTTCGAGCCGCATGCCGAGCTTCTCCAGCACGCGGGCGGAACCCACATTGTCGGCGAGACACCACGCCCAGATGCGGTGGAGCTGAAGGTGCGTGAACCCAAACTGCACGATGGCGCGGGCGGCTTCGGTCGCATAGCCGCGCCCCCACTGTCGGGGGGATAGCTCGTATCCGATATCGGCCTCCTGGGCCTCGGCGGCCTCCATGCGGAGTCCGCAGTTGCCAATCAGCTGGCGGCTGGCTTTCAAGCGGATGGCCAGTTGAAACTTGGTCCGGGGTTGCTCCTGTTGTTGAGCCAGAAACCTGTGAACGAATGCCTGCACGGCTTCTGGCGTTCTGTCTGTCCATTCATAGTAGCGGAGATAGAGCGGGTCAGTCTGATACGCCAGAACGGCCGGCCAGTCGGGTTCCTCGAATTCTCTCAGGATCAGCCGCTCGGTGGTCAGTTGCATGGAGGATGTCTAAGACAATCTCGAAGTACACATTTGAAACTTTCCGGGTGAGAGACGGTCTAACTATCAAGAGCAACGAAGAGTATCACTCTACTCACCCA
>Ga0209342_10001536_pt1 | contig 25943 bp, 27 predicted proteins | sample RifCSP16_2_FD_184023 | JGI IMG/M metagenome (GOLD analysis project Ga0209342, IMG submission 184023) | Soil microbial communities from Rifle, Colorado - Rifle CSP2_sed 16_2 (SPAdes) (version 2) | ecosystem: Environmental > Terrestrial > Deep subsurface > Rock core/Sediment | place: Rifle... | reverse complement strand
CGTGGTCGGCGAAGGGAATGTTGTTCAGCACGAGCCGGTTGTTGTCGGCGTCGAAGGATCCCCACCCGCCGTCGCGGCCCTGCATGGCCAGGACCCACCGGAGCCCCCGCTCCACCGCCGCCCGCTTCCGCTCGGGGTCCGGCGCCTCGATCTTGTGGAGGGCCATCATGACCATGGCGCTGTCGTCCACGTCCGGGTAGAAATCGTTGGCGGACTGGAACGGCCAGCCGCCCGGCGGCGCGCCCGGACGCTTGACGCGCCAGTCGCCCGGCACCAGGACCTGCTCGTCGATCAGCCACTCGGCGGCGTTCTGGAGGGCCGGATGGTCGGCGGGCAGGCCCGACTCCACGAGGGCGTTGGCGGCCAGCCCCGTGTCCCACACGGGCGAGATACAGGGCTGGTAGTGCAGCGAGTCGAGGCCTTCCACGGCCAGCGCCTCGATCTCCTTGAGCTGGCCGCGGATCAGCGGATGGTCGTCGGGATAGCCAAGGCAGCGTAGCGCGAGCACGGCATTGGCCATCGCCGGGTAAATGCCGCCGAGCCCGCCCGGCACGCCGAGCCGCTCCTCGAGCCAGAGGCGGGCCGCCTCCACCGCCCGGGCGCGTGCGGGGCGCGTGCCGCGGCGCTCCCAGAACTTCAGTACCTCGTCCACGGCGATGAAGAAGTTCTTCCAGGAGATCGGGTGGCGGGTGCGCGGCAGGCGCAGGCGCGCACGCTCCCGCGGGACCGGCCAGAGCTCGGCGAGGCCGAGCCCCGACGGCAGCCGCTTGACGGGCTTCTTGTCCATCAGGATCAGGAGCGGGACGATCACCGTCCGCGACCAGTAGGAAACCTCGTAGATGTTGAAGTAGAACCAGCGCGGCAGGAGCATGATCTCCACCGGCATGGACGGCACACCGGCCCAGTCGTACTCGCCGAAGAGCGCCAGGGTGATCTTCGTGAACACGTTCGCGGCCACGGGGCCGCCGGCCCGGCGGATCAGGCTGCGCGCCGCGGCCATGGCGGGATCCTCGGGAGAGCCGCCCGCCAGCTTTAGCGCGAAGTAGGCCTTGATGGTGGCCGAGAGGTCGGCGGGGCCGGCCCCGTAGAGGGGCCAGCCGCCGTCGGGGAGCTGGCCGGCCCGGAGGTAACGGACGGCCTTTTGTTCCCGCTCCCGGTCCACGCGGTCGATCAGGTGGCAGAGCAGGAGGTATTCGGAGGTGATGGTGCTGTCGGCCTCGAGCTCGCCCCGCCAGTGGCCGTCCGGCGCCTGGGTGGAAAGGAGGAAATCCTGGGCCCGCTGGATGGCCTGGTCCACCGTAGAGCGGCTGGCAACGAACTTGGGCATGGGCGCGTTGGATGAGGGCCTCAAAAAAGTTTTCACATCTTACCACAGGGCCAGGGAAATCACAAAGACGGCGGGGAGTTTAAACCTTGAAAATGCCCACCGGTTTCAGTATCGTGAATGGGATTTCCGGAACCCATGAGCGACCTGCTGACCCTCATCGTCGGCACTCTGACCCTGCGGCCCTACGTGGTCGTCTTTCTAGCCGTTTATCTGGCGGCGGCCTCCCGGGATCTGGGCCTCCGGCGCGCCCTGGCCTTCACCGGCTGGGCGTGGGCGGTGGCCTTCCTCGCCGAGTTCTCCTCCACCCGCACGGGGATCCCGTTCGGGCTCTACCACTACACCGAGGCCACGCGCGGGCAGGAGCTGTTCCTCGCCAACGTCCCCTTCATGGATTCGCTCTCCTTCGCGTTCCTCGCCTACGCTGCCTTCTGCCTGGCGCGCCTCTGCCTCGGGCGGAGGCGGGGCGCCGCCGTCGTCGTCCTGTCGGGGCTGCTGATGATGCTCCTGGACGTCGTGATCGATCCGGTGGCGGTCCGGGGAGACCGGTGGTTCCTGGGGCAGATCTTCTACTATCCCGAGGGAGGCGTGTACTTCGGGGTACCGCTCTCCAACTTTCTCGGCTGGGCGGTCGCCGGCTGGGCGATCGTCGGCGGGTTTGCCTGGCTCATGGGCGAGGCTCGGCACCCCCGCGGCGGGGCGGGGCTCTACTACGGCGTCCTGGTCTTCAACCTGGCCGTCACGTGGTGGATCGGCGAGCCGCTGCTGCTGGCGGCCGGCCTCCTGCTGCACGCCGCCGTTCTGCTCGGGCTCTGGTCGCTCGCGTGCGGAAGGGCCGTGGCGACTCGTGAAATTGGCGCGCGCGATGTGCTTGCCGCTTCGAGCGGCGGCTTCGCCGCCGCAACCCTGGGGGGAGGAATCGGAGGGGTGGCGAAGCCCCCCTCCGAAGATGGATTATGAGCGTGCCGCTTTCCCAGATGTGGACGGTGGCTGCGTACGTCCTCAAGCAGAAGCTCTCCCGGCGGGAGCGGTATCCGTTGGTGCTGATGCTGGAACCGCTCTTTCGCTGTAACCTGACGTGCGCCGGGTGCGGCAAGATCCAGTACCCGGCCCAGATTCTCAAGAAGCACCTCACGCTCGAGCAGTGCCTGAAGGCGGTGGACGAGTGTGGGGCTCCGGTCGTCAGCATCCCCGGCGGCGAGCCGCTCATGTATCCCCAGATCGGCGAGCTGGTGGACGCCCTCGTGAAGCGCCGGAAGTACGTCTACCTCTGCACGAACGCCCTGCTGCTGAAGGAGAAGCTGGAGCAGGGTGTCCTCAAGCCGTCCAAGTACGTCAGCCTCAGCATCCACATGGACGGCCTTCGCGAAGAGCACGACGAGGCCGTCTGCCGCGACGGCGTCTACGACAGGGCGGTGGAGGCGATCAAGGAAGCGCTCCGGCGCGGATTCAGGGTGACCACCAACACGACCCTCTTCGACGGCGCCAGCCCGCTGCGGATGCGCGCGTTCTTCGACGAGATGATGGGGCTCGGCGTCGAGGGCATGATGCTCTCGCCCGGCTACAGCTATTCCAAGGCCCCCGACCAGGAGCACTTCCTCCGTCGAGGCCGGACCCACGACCTGTTCTCGAAGACGCTGTCCAACGCCAGGAAGCACTGGAAGTTCAACCAGTCGCCGCTGTTTTTGCAGTTCCTCATGGGCAAGCGCGACTACGAGTGCACCCCGTGGGGAAACCCCACCTTCAACCTGTTCGGCTGGCAGCGCCCGTGCTACCTCCTGCAGGAAGGCTACGCCGACAGCTTCCAGGAGTTGATGGAAACCACCCGCTGGGAGCACTACGGCCGCAAGAGCGGCAATGAGAAGTGCCAGGACTGCATGGTGCACTGCGGGTACGAGGCCACGGCCGTGGACGACACCTTCAGCAGCTGGAAGGGCTTTAAGGACACTCTCGTCGCCACCATTACGGGGAAGTTGTAGGATGAGGAGGCTTCGAGCGCGGGCTGTGCCACGACCCGCCCGCAAGGGGCGGGTGCCCGCAGCGGTGGCTCGCCTTCGCTCGCCCTTGCGTTCAGGCAAACCAGGGGAGGTTTCGGAAGAGGGGCGGTAGCCCCCCTCCGAGAATTATGACGCTGCAGGGCTGGGTGCCGGAGATCGGAGAATTCCTCACCCTGGCCGAGGTGATCGATCTCGCCTTCGATTACCGCGGCAACACCACCGTCGTGAGGGCGGACGGGACCGAGATCGAGGGCTACGTCTTCAACCGGGACCGCGAAGCGCCGGAGCCCTTCATCCAGATCTTCGACGCGGCGGGCAACGGGCCGATGCGGATCCCGTACTCGGAGATCCGGAACATCAGGTTCACGGGCCGGGATATGGCCGCCGGCAACTCGTGGCAGGCCTGGCTCGAGCGCAGGGAGAGGGAGAAGGTCGAGAAGGCGGCCCGGCACGAAACGGGGCCGGCGTGACCGACGTTCTCGCCCTCACCGCTCTCGAGCTCGAGGCGCGGGGCCTGGCGCGCCAGCTGGAGCTCCCGCGCATTTCGCGCTTCGCGTTTCCCGTGTACGAGCTCGAGCGATCACCCGCTTCGCGGGTATCCGGCCGGCTCAGGCTTGCTCCCGTCGGGCCTCGGGCCGCGCTGCTGCGCGATCGGTGGCCCGCCCTCACCGCCGACCTTGTCTCCCCGCTCGTCATCTCGGCGGGGACCTGCGGGGCGCTGGCCCCCGAGCTGGGAGTGGGCGACCTCCTCCTTCCCGAGAGCGTCCTCGGCCTCGACGGGGAACGGTTGAATGTCACCCCGGGGGCCCATGCGGCCGCCCTCAGACTCGCTCCGGGGGCGCGCCAGGGGCTCCTGCTGACGAGCAGGGACGTGGTCGGGACGCCCGAGGAGAAAGCGGAGCGCTTCCACGCCACGGCCGCGGCGGCCGTGGACCTCGAGTCCGCCCTGATCCTCGCCTGGGCCGCCGGCCAGGGGTGCCCGTCGCTTGTGGTCCGCGCCGTCTCCGACACCGCCCGCCAGTACCTGCCCTCGGAGCTCGGCGGTGTGGTGACGCCGACGGGCAAGATCCGGGCCGGCCGGGCCGTGGCCCTCTTCCTGACCCATCCCCGAACGATCCCCCACGCCCTCCTTCTCAAGCGCGGCACCGGGCGGGCGCTTCAGGCCGTCGCCCGCGTCCTCACCGCGCTCGTCGTCGGGTAACGCGCGAGGCGGTCCGCCCATGGATGCGCTCGTCACCGGAGGCACCGGCTTCGTCGGGGCCAACCTCGTTCGCGAGCTCTTGAAGGACGGGTGCGGGGTGCGCGTTCTCGTCCGCACGTCAAGCGACAGGAGGGCGCTCGAAGGCTGCGACGTCGAGGTCGTGGAGGGCGACCTTCTCGATCCGACCTCGCTGAAGCGGGCGGCGGCCGGCGTCCCGATCGTGTATCACGTGGCCGCGGACTACCGCCTCTGGGCGCCGGATGCCGAGGCCCTCTACCGGGCGAACGTCGAGGGCACCCGCCACGTCCTCGCCGCCGCCGCCGATGCGGGGGCCCGGCGGGTCGTGTACACCTCCACGGTGGGAGCCCTCGGGATCCCCAAGGACGGCGCCCCCGGCACGGAGACCACGCCGGCCTCCCTGACCGACATGGTCGGCCCCTACAAGCGCTCCAAGTTCCTGGCCGAGCGCGTGGCCGAGGAGTGGGCCGGCCGCGGCCTTCCGGTCGTGATCGTCAATCCGTCGGCGCCGGTCGGGGCGTGGGACGTGAAGCCGACCCCCACGGGGCAGATGATCGTCGACTTCCTCCGCGGGAAGATGTTCGCCAGCCTGGACACGGGGCTGAACCTCGTCCACGTCCGGGACGTGGCGCGGGGGCACATCCTGGCGGCCGAACGGGGGAGGGTCGGCGAGAAATACATCCTCGGGAACCAAAACCTCCCGCTGATGGATGTCTTCCTCATGCTGGCGCGCCTCACCGGCGTGGCCGCCCCGCGCCTCAGGATCCCGTACCCGGTCGCCTGGCTCGCGGCGGCCTCCATGGAAGGCTGGGCCCGGGTGGCCGGCGGGGAGCCGCGCGTGCCGCTCACGGCGGTGCGCATGGCCCGAAAGCGCATGTACTTCGACGCGGGCAAGGCTGTGAGGGAATTGGGCCTGCCCCAGACGGACCCCGAAACGGCGCTGGGCGATGCCGTCGAGTGGTTCGTCGCCCGCGGGTACGCGGCCCGCCCCGCGCGGAGATCCGTCGCGTGAACGCCGGCCAGCTCGTCTCCCGGCTGACCCGGCAGAGCCGGTCCAACTTCTACTACGCGTTCCTCCTCCTGCCCCGGGCGCAGCGCGAGGCCATGTACGCCGTGTACGCGTTCTGCCGGATCGTGGACGACGTGGTGGACGCGGGCGGGGATCCGGACGTCCAGCGGAAGACGCTGGCCCACTGGCGCCGGGAGATCGCGCGCTGCTTCGAGGGCGTGCCGGAGGAGCCGGTGACCCAGCGTCTCGGCCAGGCGGTTCGCGCGTTCCCGATCCCCCGGGCGGCGCTGGAGGAAATCATCAGCGGCGTCGAGATGGACCTGGACCGGTCCAGTTACGAGACGTGGGAGGAGCTCTATCCGTACTGCTATCGGGTCGCGGGCGCCGTGGGGCTCTGCTGCATCGAGATCTTCGGCTACGCCGACCCGCGGGCCCGCGACTACGCGGTGAACCTCGGGGTGGCGCTCCAGCTCACCAACATCCTGCGCGACCTCGGGGCCGACGCCCAGCAGGGGCGCGTGTATCTCCCCGCCGAGGACCTCCGGCGCTTCGGCGTGACGCCGGAGGACCTCAGGCTGGGGCGCTACACGCCCCAGTTCGTGGAGTTGATGGAGTTCGAGGCGCTACGGGCGCGGGGGTTTTACCGTCGAGCGTGGGAAACCCTTCCCGACGCCGACGCGCGGCGGCTCTTCGCCGCCGAGATCATGGGGCGGATCTACTTCGCCCTGCTGCGGGCGATCGAGACACGGCGGTACCGGGTCTTCGACGGCCGCATCACCCTCCCCCTCGCGACGAAGCTTGCCATCGCGCTCAGGTGCTGGGCGGGGGCGCGGCTCGGGGCGGGGGGCCGCCGGCGGGAAGTCGCGTGAAGGCTGCCGTCTATCGGGCCCCGGGGCAGGTGGCGCTCGGCGAGTGGCCGATGCCGGCCATCGGCGCGGGCGAGCTCCTGCTCAAGGTCCGCGGCTGCGGCCTCTGCGGGTCGGACGTCGTCAAGATCCGCTCGGGGCGCGTGGCGCCGCCCGCGGTCTTCGGCCACGAGGTGGTCGGCGACGTGGTCGCCGTCGGAGGAGACGCGGGCGGGTTCGCGGTCGGCGATCGCCTGGTGGTCGCCCACCACGTGCCGTGCTTCGCCTGCCACTACTGCCGCCGGGGGAGCCCCTCCATGTGCCGGAGCTTCAAGACGGTGAACCTGGACCCCGGAGGGTTCGCCGAGTATCTGCGGGTTCCGGCGCCCAACGTGAGGCACGCCGCCTTCAAGGTGCCGAAGACGCTCTCCGACGAGGCGGCATCCTTCACCGAGCCGCTCGCGTGCTGCCTCCGGGCGGTCAAGCGGGCCGGCGTCCTCGGCGGCGACGTGGCGTGGGTGATCGGGCTCGGGTCGGTGGGGTGCCTCTTCGTCCAGCTTCTGCAGCGGGCCGGCGCGCGCGTCCTCGGCTCCGATCCGCTGGCGGCGCGGGTGGCCCTCGGTCAGAAGTTCGGGGCCGAGGCATTTCAGACTCTCGAGGCCCTCGGAGAGCGGGCGCGGGAGCTGACCGACGGACGGGGCGTGGACCTCGTGCTCGTGACGGCGGGAGGCGCGTCCGTGCTCCGGCCGGCGGCGTCGCTCGTGAGAGATGGCGGGACCATCCACTGCTTCGCGGGGGGCGAGGGCGAGGAGCTCCCGCTCTCCCTGGACGCCCTCTATCATCGGGAGCTGACGCTGACAGCCACCTATTCGTCGTCGCCGGCCGAGCTGGCGGAGGCCTTCGAGCTCCTGGCGCGGGGACGGGTCCAGGTGGACGGGCTCATCACCCACCGTCTGCCCCTCTCGCGCCTCGCCGAAGGCGTCGCCCTCACCGTCGAGCGCGAGGCGGTCAAGGTCTTCGTGACGGGGGACCCCCGATGAAGGCCATGGTCTTCTACGGTCCCGGCGATCTCCGCTACGAGGAGATCCCCGTGCCGGCTCCGGGCCCCGGAGAGGCGCTGGTCAAGATCGAGGCCGCGCTGACCTGCGGCACCGACGTGAAGACTCTCCGTCGCGGGCATCCCGTCATGATTCCTCGGGTTCCCACCGTCTTCGGGCATGAGCTTGCCGGCAGAGTGGCGGCAGTCGGCCGCGGGGTGAAGACCGTCAGGGAAGGCGACCGCGTGGTCGCGGCCAACTCGGCTCCGTGCGGCCAGTGCCCACCGTGCCGGGGGGGGCGCGCCAACCTCTGCGAGGATCTCCTGTTCGTCAACGGCGCGTACGGCGAATACATCGCGCTGCCGGCGCGGCTGGTCGAGCGGAATCTGGTGCCCCTCGGGCCGGCCATTCCCGCGGCGCGAGCCGCCTTCGCCGAGCCGCTGGCCTGCGCCCTGGGCGGCATCGAGCGGGGACGGGTGGAGGCCGGCCAGACCGTCGCCGTGTTCGGCGCGGGCCCGCTCGGTTGTCTCCTGGCGATGGCCGCGACGGCCCGGAAGGCCCGCGTCCTCCTCGTCGGAAGGCCCGGCTGGCGCCTCACCCGCGTCCGGAGCCTCGGGCTGGGCGAGTGCCTCGACGCCGGCGAGACCCCGGATGTGGTGGCCACCTTGCGGGATCTCACCGCTGGCAGGGGCGTGGACGTGGCGGTGGACGCCACGGGCCGTCCGGAGGTGTGGGAGCAGGCCATCGATGCGGTGGCCCGGGGGGGGACTGTGGTATTCTTCGGAGGGTGTGCTCCCGGGACCACGGTGCGGCTCGACACCCGGCGGGCGCATTACGAAGAGCTGACCCTGACCGGGGCGTTTCATCACACGCCGGAGCTGGTCCGGCGCGCCGTGGAGCTCCTGGAATCGGAGGCGTTGATGCCCGACGGCCTCATCACCCACCGCATGAGCCTCGCCGAGGTTCCGCGGGCGCTCGACCTCATGGCTCGGGGCGAGGCGCTCAAGGTCCTCATCTCCTCGGAGAGGGGCTCCGCCCCCCTTCCGACGCCTCCCCCCCGGGGATTGCGTGGGAAAAGCCCGCGCTCGAACTAGCGGGTGGGAATGAGGGGCCTCCGGCTCTCCGCCGCGCTGGTCGCGCTGCTCTGCTGGGCGGGAGCGGCCGCCGCGGCCGATCCGGCCCAGGAGTACGCGCGCGGCACGAAGATCTTCTCCCTCGAAATCGGGGGCGGCGCCCAGAACAACGTCGAGGGGCACGGGACAGTCCTGGGACAGCCCCGCTCCCACATCTCCTTCGTCAACCTGGTGCCGCGCCTTTCGGTGCTCCTGCTGGATCCTGTCGGCCCCGGGTTCCTCAGGGGGTCGCTGGAGACCGGCCTCGAGCCCTGGCTCCAGTACTACCTGGAGCCCCACGGCGCGACCGCCGAAGGGCTGAAGGTGGCGCTGCGCTACCATTTCCTGGGCGCTTCGCCGATCTTTCCGTATGTGGAGGTCCTGGCCGGGATGGGCGGGACCAGCCTCAACGTCCCAGAGATCCGGTCGAACTTCACGTTCGTCCTGGAGGCCGGCGCCGGGCTGGGCTATTTCCTGACCGAAGGGGTGCAGCTGACGGCGGGGTATCGCTTCCAGCACGTCTCCAACGGCAACGTCGAGAAGCCCAACCGGGGGTTCAACTCCGACGCCGGAGTCCTGGGCGTGTCGTTCTTCTTCCACTGAGGGGTCCACTTATGGGACTCTCTGTGTCAGCCATGGCCGAGCCACCGCAGGACTCCGCGCTGGTTCGAGCGCCGGCTTTGCCGGCGCAACTCAGGGGGGGAGGTGTCGGAAGGGGGGCGCAGCCCCCCTCCGAGGGTTTATGAGCAGGGAAACGCTGAAAGAGATCGTCCTCGCCGGCCCCCGCGGCTTCTGCGCGGGCGTCGAGCGGGCCATTGACATTGTTGAGTTGGCTCTCCAAGTTTGTCCGCCGCCGGTGTACGTGAGGAAGGAGATCGTCCACAACCGCGACGTGGTGGACGCGCTCCGCCGCAAGGGCGCGATCTTCGTGGACGAGCTGGACCAGGTCCCCGACGGGGCCACGGTGATCTTCAGCGCCCACGGCATCTCGCCCGCCGTGCGGGAGGAGTCCCAGCGCCGGGGGCTGCGCGTCATCGACGCGACCTGCCCGCTGGTCACGAAGGTGCACCTGGAGGCGATCCGCTACGCCCGGGAGGGCTATTCGATCATTCTCGTGGGTCACGAAGACCATGACGAGGTCATCGGGACGACCGGAGAGGCCCCGGACCGGATCCACGTCGTCTCCCATCCGGACGAGGTGGACAAGCTCGATCTGCCGGACCCGAACAAGGTCGCCTACCTGACCCAGACGACGCTCTCCGTGGACGACACCCGGGAGGTCATCGAGGCGCTGCGTCGGCGCTTCCCGCAGAGCGTCGGCCCGGCGAAGGACGACATCTGCTACGCGACGCAGAACCGCCAGGCGGCGGTGAAGGCGGTGGCGGGCGCGGTGGACGTCGTCCTGGTGATCGGCGCGGCCAACAGCTCCAACGCCAACCGCCTCCGCGAGGTGTCCGAGGCGATCGGGACGCGCGCCTTCCTGATCAACGACATCCGCGAGATCAAGCCGGAGTGGCTCGACGGGGCCAACCGCGTGGGGATCACCGCGGGCGCCTCCACCCCGGAGTATCTCGTGACCGAGGCGGTCGAAGCGCTCAAGCGGCACCAACCGGTCGAGGTCCGGGAGGTCCACGTGGTGGATGAGGACGTGCGCTTCGGGCTCCCCCGGGAGCTGGAGGAGATCGCCCAGGAGACCGGCACGCCGCTCCCGCCCCGGGTCGCCGCGGCCACCCAGGAGCGCTGAGGCCCGCCCCCTATTCACGAGGCGGCGGACACGCCGCCATTGTCACGCGCTGCGGTAGAGCCTTGTCAGCACGAATTCGCGGTGGCCCAGGGCTTCAGCGGCGGTGAGGCGGCCGTTGCACGTCCTGAGCGTGATCTCGATCAGCCGGTCGCCGGCCTCGTCGAGGGTCATCTCCCGCCGGAGGATGCCGGAGACGTCGAGGTCGATGTGCTCGACCATCTCCCGCGCCGTGCGGGGATTGGCGGTCAGCTTGATCACCGGCTCGATCGGGTTGCCAATGACGTTCCCCTGGCCGGTCGGGAAGAGGTGGACGACGAAGCCGGCGGCCGCCTGGAGGGTCACACACTCGGCCGCGGCCGACGAGGTATCCATGAAGTAGAGCCCCGGGCCCTTGGCCGGCGTCTCCGCCGGCTTCAGGACCTCGATGTACTTCGTCTTCCTCCCGATCTTCTCGAGGTTCCCGAACGCCTTCTCCTCGATCGTCGTGAGGCCGCCCGCGATGTTCCCCTTGGTCGGCTGGCTCTCGGAGAGGTCGTTCGTCTTGAACTGTTCGATGACGTCGTTGTACGCGCTCCAGGCGGCGAGAAACTTCCTCCCCACCTCGGGCGTCTCGCCGCGCGACGCGCAGACCTGCTCGGCCCCGGTGATCTCCGACGTCTCGCCGAAGCAGCTCGTGACGCCCAAGGGGTCGAGCTTGTCGATCAGGTTGCCGACCGTCGGATTCGACGCGAGGCCCGAGGTCGTGTCCGACTCCCCACACTTGACCGAGATCCAGAGATCCCGGATGTCGCACTCCTCGCGCCGCCGCTCGGATGCCGATTGGATGAACTCCTTCGCCTTCCGGGACGCCTTCTCGATCGTCCGGAGGTCGCCGTTGCCTTCGATCGCGAAGCCCTCCACGGATTTGCCGGTCTTCGCGATCCCCTCGACCACCCGGCCGGCCCAGCCCGGCTCGATCCCGATGACCACGACCGCCGCCACATTCGGGCTCGATCCCGTGCCGATCAGCGTGCGGAAGTGGAGCTCCAGGTCCTCGCCGAACTGCAGGCGTCCGTAGGGGTGGGGCAGGGCCAGACAGCCCTTGATGTTATTGGCGACCGCCTCGCACGCCGCGTTCGAGAGATCGTCCAGGGGAAGGATCACGACGTGATTGCGGATGCCGACCCGCCCGTTCTCCCTCCGATAGCCCCAGAATCTCAGCCGATCCATGGCTACCACCTCTTCGTCTTCACGTTGTGGACATGCACGTGGCGGCCCTCGCCGACATCGGCGCTGGCCTGGCCCACATCATGGCCGTATTTGATGATTGCCTCGCCCTTCTTGATCTCCCTCAGCGCGATCTTGTGGCCGAGGGGGATGGGATCGCGCGCCGCCACCGAGATCGTCGCGTCGGTGTCCATGACCCAGCCCGTGAGAGGCATGCCCGCCTGCACGCCCTCCACGACGACCACGCCGACCGCATCCTTCTTAGTGTGCACGAGGAAATGGGGTGCGCTCATGCCCTTTTCTCCGTTGTCCTTAGGGGCCTTGGCGTGAATCTACGCGGGGAGGGAAAGACTGTCAAGGGGCGCTTGCCCCCTGACCCCCGTTCTGTGCTAGCATCTTCCCCACCGAGACCCTGAGGAGGACCCGATGGCCATCGAGATCGGCAAGATTCGCAACGTCGGCTTCGTCGGTCACGGAGGCGTGGGCAAAACGTCCCTCGTGGAGGCCCTGCTGTTCTCCGCCGGGGCGACGACCCGCCTCGGCAAGGTGGACGACGGCTCCACGACCACCGACTTCGACCCCGACGAGGTCAAGCGCAAGATCTCCCTCAACACCGCCGTGGCCTACTGCGACTGGAAGGGGCACCGCCTGAACTTCGTGGACACGCCGGGGTACGGCGACTTCATCTCCGACGCGCGGGCCGGCCTTCGGGCGGTGGAGGCCGCGGTGGTCGTGGTGGACGCGGTGGCCGGTGTCCAGGTGCAGACCGAGAAGGTCTGGAAGTTCGCCAACGAGTACAACCTCCCCCGGGTGGTCGTTGTCAACCGCATGGACCGCGAGCGGGCCGACTTCTGGCGGACGCTGGAGTCGCTGACGAAGCGCCTCAAAGCGCGGCTCGTGCCGCTCCAGATCCCGGTGGGGGCCGAGTCGAACTTCAAGGGCGTCGTGGACCTCGTCAAGATGAAGGCGGTCCTGTACGCCGACGGCAAGCCTCAGGAGGCCGCGATACCGGGTGATCTCGCCGACCAGGCGAAGGAGTACCGCGACAAGCTCAGCGAGTCCGCGGCCGAGAGCGACGACGAGCTGCTGGCGAAGTATCTGGAGGAGGGCTCCATCGGCGAGGCTGAGATGCTCAAGGCGCTCCGCGCGGCGGTCGCCACGGGGAAGGTGATCCCTGTCCTCGCCGCGGCCGCGACGAAAAGCATCGGCAGCCACTCGCTCCTCGATCTGATCGTCGAGTCCTTCCCCTCGCCGGCCGACCGAGGCGAGGTGGAGGGGATCGAGGTGAAGTCCAAGGCTGCCGGTCGGCGTCCCCCGGATCCCAAGGCCCCGATGGCGGCGCTGGTCTTCAAGACGGTGAGCGATCCCCACGTCGGCAAGCTCTCCATCTTCCGCGTGTACTCCGGCACCTTCAAGTCCGATTCCCAGGTCTACAACGCCTCCAAGGAGGCTCGGGAGCGGGTGGGGCAGGTGGCGTGGCTTCAGGGGAAGACCCAGAAGGCGGTGGAAGCCCTCGGCCCGGGCGAGATCGGCGTGGTCGCCAAGCTGAAGGAGACGCTGGCGGGCGATACGCTCACCGACGAGGCCCACGCGATTCTCCTGCCGCGCATCGTCTTCCCCGAGCCCGCCATCTCCTACGCGATCCAGCCCAAGACCCGGGGGGACGAGGACAAGATCTCGAACGCGCTGGCGCGCATGGCGGAGGAAGACCCCACGGTCAAGTACCACTTCGATCCAGAGACCAAGCAGCTCTTGGTCTCCGGCGTGGGCCAGCTCCACGTCGAGGTGGTCGTCGAGCGGATGAAGCGGAAGTACAACGTGGACGTGAGCCTGCTGCCGCCGCGGATCCCCTACAAGGAGACCGTCAAGGGGCGGGCCGAAGTCCAGGGGAAGTACAAGAAGCAGACCGGCGGGCGCGGCCAGTACGGCGATGTGTGGCTCAAGATCGAGCCGCTCCAGCGCGGCGCCGGCTTCGAGTTCGTGGACGACATCTTCGGGGGCGCCGTCCCGCGCAACTATATCCCCTCGGTCGAGAAGGGCGTCCGCGAGGCTCTGAAGCGGGGGGTGATCTCGGGCTACCCGGTGGTGGACGTGCGGGTCACGTTCTACGACGGCTCCTACCACCAGGTGGACTCCTCGGACATGGCCTTCCAGATCGCCGGGTCCATGGCGTTCCAGAAGGGAATCCAGGAGGCGCACCCGATCCTCCTCGAGCCCATCATGAACGCCGAGGTCACGCTCCCGACGGACCAGACGGGCGACGTGATCGGCGATCTGAACGGGCGGCGCGGGCGCATCGTCGGCATGGAGCCCGCCGGGGAGACCGCGGTCGTGAAGGCCCAGGTGCCCATGGCCGAGATGCTCAACTTCGAGCCCGCCCTCCGCTCCATGACGGGCGGCCGCGGCGCGTACTCGATGGAATTCTCCCACTACGAAGAGGTGCCCGCCCACCTGGCCGAGAAGGCCAGCGCCGCCGCCAAGGCCGAGAAGGAGAAGGCCGAGAAGCACTGAGCGCTGCCACTTTGCGGCAGTCGAGTGCCGCTCTCTGACCCCCGCGCCGGCCCCCTCCCTCCATAATACGAAGGATCTTAAAGGCATTTCCGCTGGCACGAACCGTGCTGTCCCTCCAGCGGGGGTTGCCGGGCATGGATCTGTCTTCGTTTCCCACGCCTGCGACGATGAGCTGGTCCGAGCTCATCGGGGCGGGGATCGTCCTCGGGGTTCTCTCGATCCTGATCGAAGCGGCCTACCGTGACAGGCTCGGCGGCGTCGGGCGGGCGCTCTACTTGATGATGGCCTTGCCCCTCGCGTGGTGGGCGGGCCCCCAGCACGTCGGGCCCCTCCTGGAGCAAGTCGCTCCGCCGCTCTCGGCGAGCACGTCGCTGACGCCATACGACCGGGCGTCTGAGCGCGTCTACGCGCGGCTGGACCAGGTGCCGGAGTGGCGGCAGCGGACCCGGGGCCTCTCCCGAGCGGACAAGGACAAGCTCGGATTCGAGCTATCGCAGAAGGGGAGCGCCCGGCTCGACGACGAATCCATCCAGTTTCTGGCCGTCTGGTTGAGAGAGGCGCTCGCCGACGTTGGCGCGCCGGCGTGCGCGGCCATGCTCCGTGGCACCGCCACTCCCGCCCAGATTCGGCAGGCGCTGGAGAAGCTCGATCGGGCGTCTCTCGAGGCCTATATGGATGCGTCGTTCAACGCCATCGTGGCCGAGCTGAAGGAAGTCCAGGCCCCGAAGGTAAGCAGCGGGGAGCACGAAGCCGCGGCCAGGGCCCTGCTCGAGCGCGTTCCGAAGGATTGGAGGCCTCGCCTCCTGAATATCTTGCGAATGCCGAGGTTCAGATCCGACGAGGAGGTCTGCTGGGCCGGGAGGACGGTCACGTACTACGCGACGTCCCTGTCCGACCGGGACCAGCGCGCCCTGATGCGGGCCATCGTCCAGTAGCGGGACTCACACCCGGACGGGGGTGCGGCCCGTGGCGAGAACGACGATCTCGCTCTGCACCGCCGTGACCCCCGCGATCTGCCCGAGGATCTCCTCGGCGGCCTTCCGCATCACCTCCCCCTCCACCATCCCGCTGACGGAGAGCTGGCCCTGCTTGCATGCCAGGGAGAGGTGGAGCCCCCGGGTGGCCGGGTGGGCCAGCAGCGCTGCCTTCGCCTGGGCGACGAGGCTCAGATCTTTGACTTCGGCGCGAGACTCGGGCGTCGGCCGGACCCGCTCGTTCTCCAGCGCGTTCCGGAGGACCCGGGCTCCCTCCTTGACGTCCATGCGCTCGGTGTTCAGGACGAGGTCGTAGTGGAGAGGATCGTCCCAGTCCACGTGGTAGAGGAACTTGACGTTCGACGCGCGCTCGCGGTCGTTCTGCCTCACACGGTGGAAGGCCGCTTCGCTGGTGAGCTCCTGCTGGTGCTCCACACGGTAGGCCCGCACGCGCTCGGGCGCGGTGATCCTCACGCGCAGCGCGTGGCGGACCCTCCTCAGAAAGATGGTGGCCCCCCGCCCCGAGAGGATCACGTTGTCCCGGGCGGCCATCTCGAAGATGATGGCTTCCACGTAGGTGAGGTACCGCCGCTTGGTGTCCGTGAAGCGATCCCAGAGGCTCGGCTTTTCCTCCGTGACGTGCTCGAGCTCCATCAAGCCTTCGCCGAACCGCTGGGCGGCCTGGGCGATGATCTCCCGGTCCGCGAACTCCCAGGACAGGGTCCTCGCGAGTTCGCGCCCGATCTCGTCCCCCAGGCTCCCGAGCGTCCGTGAAATGGCGACAATGCTCATGGCTGACCTCCTGGCGGCCCCCCGGCCGGTACCGCCTCCTGCGTTTGCTTCAAGCCCGGTGATGCCTTCTCCCGGGCGGTGCCCGGACACACGAACGCCCCCGCCGATCTCTCCGACCAGCGGGGGCGTCGAAAGACTGTCTCGGGACCCGATCCAGGGGCATGCTCGCCTCCCCTGAGCGCCGGATCGTTAACTGCTGAGGGGACTTTACGCCATCGGCTGACGGCGAGTCAAGGGCCTGGCTAGTCGGTCAGCGAGTGATAGAACTCCACCTCGGTCGGCTTGTCCAGGAGGCCTTTCATCTGCTCGCGATAGGCCGCCAGGTGGGGCGCCGTGCGGTGGAACTCGAACGCCGCGCGGGAACGGTACTGCTCGTAGAAGAGGAACACCGCGGGGTCCTTGGCCGCCCGGTGCGGCCGGTATACGAGGCAGTCTGGCTCCGCCTGCCTGACGGCGTCGGCCATCTTGGCCAGCAGCGCGGCGAGGTCGTCCTCCTTGCCCGCCTTCGGGTAGATCTTCGCGACCACGGTGAGCACGTTCTCCATCTCGCTCCTCCTTCCATGCGGCCTTCCCCCGTGAGGTTATCGCAGTTGACATGCGATAACCACCCCGGTACGTTGTCCGCGTATGGCGACCATAGAACCAAAACTCGTCACCCAGACGGCCAAGGAGCTCTACATCCGGGCGCTGAAGGTGCTGCCCCCGGATGTGAAGGCCGCCCTGGCCCGCGCCGCCGAGCGGGAGCGCCACCCGCGCGCCCGCGAGATCCTCGGCGTGATGCTCAAGAACGTGGAGGTGGCGGAGACGCGGGGGCTCCTGGTCTGCCAGGACACGGGCACCCCGGTGTACAAGCTCCGGATCGGCCGCGGCCTGGCCTACGACGGCCCGGCGCTGCTGGCCGCGATCGCCGACGGTGTCAAGCAGGCCACCATCGAGCATCCTCTCCGCTCTTCGGTGTGCCACCCCATCGACCGCACGAACCCGCAGACCAACACAGGCCAGCGGATTCCGATGATCGACGTGGAGTTCGTGGAAGCATCGGGCTACGTCGAGCTCAAGATGATGCCGAAGGGCTCGGGATCGGAGAACATGTCGTTCCTCAAGATGCTCACGCCGGCCGACGGGCTCAACGGGATCAAGCGGTTCGTCCTCGAGTGCGTCGTGAACGCCGGCGGCATGCCGTGCCCTCCGACGCTGGTGGGAATCGGTCTCGGCGGCACCTCAGATCTGGCCATGAAGCTCGCCAAGGAGGCGATCTGGCGGCCCGTGGGCTCGCCCAACCCCGATCCGGCGATCGCCGCACTGGAGGCAGAACTGCTGGAGACCATCAACGGGCTCGGCCTGGGGCCCATGGGGCTGGGCGGCGACACGACGGCGCTGGCCGTCCAGATCGAGTACGCCCACACCCACATCACCCAGAACCCCGTGGCCGTCACGCTCCAGTGCTGGCGTGGGGAGCGCGCCGCGGCCCGGATCTACCCCGACGGCCGGGTGGAATATGGCTTCTAATCCCCCTCACCCCACCCTCTCCCCCAGCGGGGGAGAGGATAAAGGTGAGGGGGGCGAGGGCACATGAGCAAGCATCATCTGACCACGCCGCTGACGGAAGCCCAGGTGCGCGAGCTCAGGGTGGGGGACATGGTCACCCTGGACGGTGTGGTCTTCGGCATCCGCGACGCCACGCTCATCCGCATCTTCGACGAGGAACAGGCCCCGCCCGCCGATCTGCGGGGTGGGGTGTGCCTCCACACGGCGCCCAACGTGAAAAAGGCCGGGGGGCGGTACGAGCCGCTCTCCGTCGGGACCACGACCTCGATGAGGATGGATCGGTTTACGGGTGGATTGCTCGAGAGATACGGCGTGAGGGCCGTCATCGGCAAGGGGGGGCTCTCCGGCGAGAGCCTGAAGCAGTTCGAGCGGCACGGCGGGGTGTACCTGGCGATCACCGGCGGCGCCGCGGCGCTCGAGACCACCCAGATCGAGGCGATCGAGGCCGTCTGGTGGGAGGACCTCATGCCCGAGTGCCTCTGGCAGTTCAGGGTGCGGGGCCTGGGCCCCCTGATGGTGGCCATGGATTCGCACGGCGGGAACCTCTACGCCGACGTCAAGGCCGAGGCCCGGCGGCGGCTTGAGGAAATCCTCACAAGGCTCGAAAAAAGGGCTTGACAGCGAGTTGCGAAACTTCGAAACTCCTCTCAAAAGGGGAGGCCGATGCGACGGCAATCCGACCTCACGCTCTACCAGATGCAGGCCGACATCGCCAAGGTCCTGGCAAACCCCGTCCGCCTCAGGATCCTCGACCAGATCGGGACCGGAGAGGTGGCGTACGGAACGCTCCTGTCCAGGCTCGGCATCTCCAAGACCAACCTCTCCCAGCACCTGGCCATCCTGCGAAAAGGGGGCATCCTCTCGGTGCGCCGTGAGGGGGTCCACGTCCACTACCGTCTGACGTATCCCGAGATCAAGCATCTCTGCTCGGCCATGCGGGGCATCCTGGCCAAGCACTTGAACGAGACCGGACGGCAGGCCAAGCTCCTGATGCGGCGGGTCGTGTGACCCGCGCGCTTACGCTCTACTAGCGTTCCTGCGCTCCCAGGACTTTTCATTTCAACGGAGGTGGCCATGGCGGAAACAATGAAAATCCAGCAGACTCTCGACTGTAAGGGACTCCTCTGCCCCCTTCCCATCATCAAGCTCTCCAAGGCCATCAAGGGGATTCAGGTGGGGGAAATCGTGGAAATGCTGGCCACCGATCCCGGGTCGGTCCCCGACGTCAAGGCCTTCCAGGCCCAGACCGGCCACGAGATCCTCGCCAGCGAGCAGCAGGCCGGCGTCTATCGGTTCTTGGTAAAGCGCACGAAGTAGGGAGGTTGCCATGGGAGAGAAGACCAAGCGGCTCGCAATGGTCGCGTCGAAAGGAACCCTGGACCAGGCCTACCCGCCCCTCATCCTGGCGACCACGGCCGCGGCCATGGGCTGGGAGGTGGGCATCTTCTTCACCTTTTACGGGCTGGATATCCTCCACAAGAAGCGGCTGGAGCATCTTCAAGTTTCCCCGGTCGGGAATCCGGCCATGCCCCCGCCGATCCCTGCCATCCCCATGCTCAAGGTTCCCACCTTCATGGGAGCCCTGCCGGGCATGACGGCCATGGCCACGACGATGATGAAGGGATGGATGGCCAAGGCCAAGCTCCCGACCGTCAAGGAGATGCTGGATCTTTGCGTGGAAGCCGACGTGCAGCTCATCGCCTGCGCGACCACTATGGGGGTGATGGGGATCAGGCAGGAAGATCTGATCCCCCAGGCCCAGTGCGCGGGGGCGACGACCTTCCTGGATTACGCGTCGGCCGCGGACGTTTCGCTCTTCATCTGATTCGTCGGAGGTCAGGGCCGTGGCTCACGAGGCGCAGGGCGACGAGGTCAAGCGGATTCTCTACGTGCAGACGAGCGGGGCCGAGGCGCCCGAGCGGAGCGCCACCGTCTTCTTCCTCGCCGCGTCGGCGGCGGCCATGGACGTGGAGGTCGGCATCTACTTCACCCAGTTCGGCCCGACCCTTCTCCAGCGTGGCGTGGCCGAGCAGCTCAGGATCAAGAGGGGATCGGCGGGCGCCACGCTCCGCCACTTCTTGGACCAGGCCCTGGACCTGGGGGTGAAGCTCTACGTCTGCCAGCCGAGCCTGGACCTCAACGACCTGAAGATCGAGGACCTGATCGAAGGAGTCGAGATGATCGGGGGCGCCGCCTTCAACAACATGGCCCTCGAAGCCGACCAGGTCATCTGCTTCTAGTGATGGCGACGGGTACGGGAACGGGCGCTTCGAGCGCGGGCTTGGCCCGCGCAACCCCGGGGGGAAGCGTCGAAAGGGGGGCAGAGCCCCCCTTCGAGGAAAAACTGCGGCTCTTCAACGAGGTTACGCAGGATCTCCGCTTCCCCGATTACCTCTACGGCTGCTACGAGTGCGGCATCTGCGTGGCGGTCTGCCCGTCGGCCCGCTTCTACGACTTCAGCCCCCGCCGGATCGCCCAGGCCGTCGCCCGCGAGGACGTCGAGCTGGTTTACGAGCAGATGAACCGGGATGTCTGGGAGTGCTCCCAGTGCTTCTCTTGCCTCCGGTGTCCCCGGCAGAACAACCCCGGCGGCATCGTCACGATCATGCGCGAGGTCGCCGTGAAAAACGGTCTCCACAGCGCCAAGGAGGCGCTGGAGGGCTACAGCCGGATCATCTACAAGATCATGTCCACGGGCACCCAGGTCTCCCCCGACATGATCCGTCCGGACGCCTTCCCTGACTGGGGTCCGACCGCCAAGGAAACCGCCGACAACCTGGAGGTCTGGCGCCGGGCGATGCCGCCCGAGACCATGCACACGACCTCGTCGTCCTGGGAAGTGGACGACAAGACGCTGACCGAGCTCTACCTCATCTGGCATCTGACCGGCGTGCTGGACATGATCAAGACGCTGGACGAGAGCCTCCACATGATCCTGGTGGACGTGATGGAGGAAAAGCTCGAGGAGGCCGGCTACCCGCTGGGAGGCTGATATGCCGATCCCGATCAACATTCCCGTGAAGGGTCCCGCTGCGGCCCCGAGCCGGAAGGGAGAATTCAGACGGTCCCCCGACGACGCGCCCGAGGACCTCCGGGCGATGGCGCTGGAGTTGGAAGCCAAAGGGGAGTGGATCGTCCAGCGGGTGCCCGAACCGTACGTCGAGGTCCAGACGAAGTACGGCAAGGCCAAGAAGATCCCGCTCCAGCACACGTGGCACCACAAGTCCTGCGGCCAGTGCGGTCACATCCCGGGCTACTCGACCTCGATCTTCTGGCTCCACCGGAAGCTGGGACTTGAGTACAACGACCCCCGGGACCAGACCTCCTGCACGGCCTGGAACTACTACGCCTCGGCGACGTCCAACTCGGCGGCCCAAGCCGCGGTCGCCATGCGGAATTTCGCGGCCGCCTACGAGACCGGCTATTTCCCGCAGATCCACTGCGCCACCTCCTACGGCCATTACAAGGAAGTCCGGTCGGAGCTGATCCACCACAAGGAGCTCCGTGACCAGGTCCGGGACGTTCTGAAGAAGATGGGCAAGCCGCTCGTGATCCCCGAGGAGATCGTCCACTACAGCGAGTGGGTGTACGCGGTCCGCCACGAGATCGCCAAGCGGCAGGTGCTCGACCTGCGCAACATAACCGCGACGGTTCATCCGGCCTGCCACTACTACAAGCTGGTCTCCGAGGACGCCATCTACGACCCGGACGTCTATGGCGGCCAGCGGACGGCGATCGTCACGGGGGTGGCGGAGGCGCTCGGCGCCAAGGTGGCGGACTACTCGACCTGGTTCGACTGCTGCGGCTTCGGCTTCCGCCACATCCTGGTCCAGCGGGACTTCACCCGCTCCTTCGCCGTCCAGCGGAAGATCGAGGTGATGCGGGACGAGGCGAACCCCGATGTCACCCTCACCCACGATACCGGCTGCGTGACCACGCTGGACAAGAGCCAGTTCGCGGCTCAGGCCCACAAGGGGGTCACGGCCGCCATCCCTGTCCTCTCCGAGGCCCAGTTCGCGGCTCTGGCGATGGGGGCGCACCCCTACCGGGTCTGCCAGCTCCACTGGCACTCGGCCGACTACCACCCGCTATTGGAAAAGATGGGGATCGACTGGCGGGAGCGCTGGCGGGAGTTCGAGGACGATCTGGAGCGGCTCAAGAAGAACCCCGGGGCGGTTATGACCTGGGACGACGCGGACGCGGCTTCGGTGCCGCCGAACCCGGAACACCTCGCCCACGGAGGCCGGTAGCAATGCCCGGCGAAAATATTCTGATCATCGGCGGCGGGCCGGCGGGGCTCGAGGCCGCCCGGGGCGTCGCCGACCTCGGATACAAGGCGATCCTCGTCGAGAAGCGGGATCGCCTCGGGGGGACGCCGGATTCGGCCAATTATGCGGCTCTCACTCACGGCATGAGGGACGCCTCCGAGGTCATGGCCGAGATAGTGGCCGCGGTCAGCGGGAATCCTCTGGTGGACATCCGCCTCAACGCGACGGTCACCGAGTCGAGCGGCGCGGCCGGCGACTTCAGGGTGACTCTCCAGGAGAACGGGGGCCCGGCGACCGTCGAGGCCGGAGCGATCATCGTGGCTACCGGCTTCGACCACTTCGATCCCGGCCGGGCGACCCAGGCCTACGGCTACTACGAGTACGACGACGTCATCACGCTCACCGACGCCGAGGCCATGCTGAAGGAGAAGAAGTTCGTGAAGCCGTCCAACGGCCAGGCGCCCGATCGGGTGTGCTTCATCCAGTGCGTGGGCTCCCGGGACCGCCAGCTCGGCAACGAGTACTGCTCCAAGGTCTGTTGCGGCATCGCCTCCAAGCAGGCCATCGAGATCCGCCAGCTGCTCCCCCAGTGCAAGGTGTTCATCTTCTACATCGACATGCGGATGTATGGATACTGGGAGAACGAGATTTACTGGCCCGCCCAGGAAAAATACAAGGTGCAGTACATCAGGGGCGTGATCTCCGAGATCGTCAAGAAGGGGGATCGCCTCATGATCCGGGGGGAGGACACGACGATGAACCGGCCCATGGAAGTCGCCATGGACATCGTCATCCTCTCCGTGGGGATGGAGCCCAGCAAGGGGACCAAGGAGATCGCCCGAATCCTCGGCCTGGCCCAGAACAAGTACGGCTTCATCGACCCCGCTCACGGCTCGCTGGACACGGTGTCCACCTCCGTGGAAGGCGTGTTCGTCGCCGGGGCAGCGGCCGGGCCCAAGGACCTCGACGACACGATGGGCATGGCCGGCGCCGCGGCGATGAAGGCCGCGGCCCTCGTCCGCCGGAAGAGCAAAGCCCCCTCACCTTTATCCTCTCCCCCGGTGGGGGAGAGGGTAGGGTGAGGGGGGTCGGTATGCCCGGCCAGGTTGTCGACACCGAGAGCGCCCGCGAGTTCATGCGCGAGGCTCTCCAGAAAATCACCGAGGCCGAGCTGGCGGCGATCGCCGACGAGTGCCTAGTCAAGCACGAGCGTGTTCGTTCGCTGCTGGCTCGCCCGTCCGGCGCGCCGCCGACCGAGCCCGAGCTGCGCGCCCTCCTGCGGAGCATCTTCTCGACCCGCCGTCGCACGACGGAGATCCTCGATCGCGTGGGGGCCGGGCCGCTCGCGGGCTGGATCGGCGACCTCGTGGCGCCTCGCCGCCCCGTGGAGGCGCGGTTCCAGGCGTTTTGCGACCGCTTGGAGGGGTTTCCCTCGAGCGTCAGCTACGACCTGGCCGGCGAGCTCCTCCACTTCACCGATCCCGAGCGCTACTGGCTCTGGACCCGGTGGGTGTGGGATCCCAAGACCCGCACCGGGGCCCTGCCGCTCGTCACCATGGAGGAGTATGACCTGCACGCCCCGAGCGTGGGGGCGATGTACCTCCGGGTGGGGGAGGCCACGGCGTTCGTCCACGAGACGGGGCGGGCCGCCGGGTTCACGCGCATTGGCCAGGGAGCCTTCGGCGTGGACGTCTATCTCGCGTGCGTCTACTGCGTCTATGTCTATACCACCGTCCGCATGCGGATGACCCAGGAGTTCAACCGCGTGATTCCGCCCCTCCCCGAGCTGTGTCGTCGCTTTCTCGGCGTCTACAAGATGGAAATCTAGATGGCCTACAAGCAGTCCTACGGCAAGCAGCCGCCCGAGGTGCTGGAAAAGGAGCACGCGGTCGTCGAGGGGATCGATCTTCCCGGTCACTGGAACCGGATGTTCGGGACCCGGGTGATCACCGACTACGATCTCTCGACCCTCGACCAGATCACGGACCTCCCCGGAGGGGAATCCCTCGGCTGGTGCTACCAGTGCGCCAAGTGCATCGGCGTCTGCCCCGTGGACATCGTCGGGGATTACGGCCCGCGGAAGATCCACCGCGACGTGCAGCGGGGCATCTCCCTCCTGGACGACCCCAACCTCTGGCTCTGCACCACTTGCATGAACTGCCTCCGGGTCTGCCCGAAGGCGGTGGACATGATCCAGATCATGCCCGCGGCCCGCGAGGCGGCGATCAACGAGGGCAAGGCGATCCCGCCGGAGCTCCAGAAGGTGTTCGAGGCCACCGACCGCTACGGGAACCCGCTGGGGGAGAACCCGCGCAAGCGCGCCGACTGGATCAAGGACGCCGGCGTGCCGGTGCCGATCGTGGCCCAGGTGAAGCGCCCGGTAGACGTCCTCTGGTACGTGGGCAGTTACCCGTCGTACCATCCGCGGGGCATCGACGCCGCGCGGGCGCTGGCCCGGATCTTCCACGCCCTGAGGGTGGATTTCGCCATCCTCGGGGTCGAGGAGAGGGAGGACGGCGACTCCATCCGCCTGGCCGGGGAGAAGGGGCTGGCCGAGAAGCTGACCGAGGAGAACATCAAAATCTTCGGGAAGTACAAGTTCAACCGGCTGGTGGTTTTCGGCCCCCACGAGTACAACGCCTTCAAGAACGAGTACCCGAAGCACGGGGGCACGTACGAGGTGCTTCACTACACGCAGTTCCTCGCGGAGCATCTGGATCGGCTGAGCGCGCTCATGGTCACTCCGGTCCCGCGCACCGTGACCTACCACGATCCCTGCTATCTGTCGCGCCATAACGGGGAATACGAAGCGCCCCGAAGGCTGCTGAGGGCGATCCCGGGGATCACGCTCGTGGAGATGCCCCGGAACCGGGAGAACGGCTACTGCTGCGGCGGTGGGGGCGGGGGGATGTGGCTCGACAGCTTCAGCCGGGACTACACGAAGATGCGGCTTTCCGACCGGCGCGTCATCGAAGCCGTGGAGACCGGCGCTCAGGGGCTGGCCATCTGCTGCCCCTACGAGGTCTCCCGCTTCGAGGACGCCGTCAAGGCGACGGGCAACGACGGGCGGCTCGACGTGCGGGACATTGCGGAACTCATCGACGCTTCCATGGCCACGCCGGCGTGATGGAGCACCGCGGCGTCCTCATGGAGCAGTACGAGGTGCTGTTCGCCCGCCGCTGGTCGGTGTGGGGGGCGGCGCTCGTGATCGGAACGCTCAACGTCTTCCTCTTCGCCTACGACCGGCCGTGGACCGCCTCCGATGGCGCCCGGAACTGGGGGGACTGGCTCTTCCAGTCGGTGGGGATCCTCCACCGGCCGGACCTGATTTCCCCCGTGCTCTACTCCGGCTCCCTGCTGAACCTGGGAGTGCTGGCGGGCGCCTTCACGTCGGCCTTGCTGAGCCGGGAATTCGCCGTCAGGATCGCGCCTGCGGGAGAGCTACTTAAAGGTGGAGTCGGCGGGCTCCTGATGGGGATCGGTGCCGTCCTCGCCTTCGGGTGCAACATCGGCGGCTTTTTCAGCGCGCTCTCCGCGCTCTCGCTGTCCGGCCTGGCCATGATGCTCGGGCTCGTCGCGGGGGCCTACCTCGGGCTCAAGTATCTCCTCTGGGAGGTGGAGCACTGGCCGGCCCTCACGACGGGGAAGGCGTACTCGTTTTGCGCCGCGGGCGCCTCGGGGCTCGGCTGGCAGCCGGCTGTCGGGGCCCTCGCCCTCCTCACGCTCCTCCTGCTCCCGTTCGCGTACGACCGGCTCGGCTACACGCCCCAGGCGGGGTTTCTCCTCTTCGGCGTCGCCTTCGGCCTGATCTTCCAGCGCTCCCGCTTCTGTCTCGTCCGGGCGTTCCGCGAGCCGTTCATGAGCGGCGATGCGGACCACACGCGGGCGGCGGCGCTTGCCCTGGTGGTAAGCATGGTGGGCTTCTCGATCCTGAAGTTCACCGACCTGAAAGACAAAGGGGACTGGGTGCTCCCGGGCTTCTGGTTCGGAGCGCTCCTCGGCGGGCTCCTCTTCGGCGTCGGCATGGTCCTGGCCGGCGGGTGCGGGGCCGGGTCGATCTGGCGGGCGGGGGAGGGGCACGTCAAGCTCTGGATGGCGGTGATGATGTTCGCCGTGGGGACCTCGCTGACGCGGCAGGTGCTGGCGCCGGGGGAGTGGCTCAGGAAGCTAGGGACGCCCGTTTTCCTTCCCGACGTGACCGGCTGGGGCGGGGCCATGGCCCTCGTGGCGATCGTGATGGCCGCCTGGTACCTGTTTGCCTCCTGGAACGAGTCCACCAAGAAGTTCAGCCTCGTCTGAGGCGTATATGATGGGGTCAGGCATGCGTATTTGCGTTAATTGCCCTGACGCAACCCGC
>Ga0209342_10001531_pt1 | contig 25993 bp, 32 predicted proteins | sample RifCSP16_2_FD_184023 | JGI IMG/M metagenome (GOLD analysis project Ga0209342, IMG submission 184023) | Soil microbial communities from Rifle, Colorado - Rifle CSP2_sed 16_2 (SPAdes) (version 2) | ecosystem: Environmental > Terrestrial > Deep subsurface > Rock core/Sediment | place: Rifle... | reverse complement strand
CAAGCATCCTCGGTTTCAACTGCACTTTACCCCCACCAGTTCCTCGTGGCTCAATCTCGTGGAACGTTGGTTCCGGGAACTGACGCAGAAACGACTCCGCCGCGGCGTGTTCCGCAGCGTTCCGGAATTGATCGCCGGCATCGAGGGGTTCATGGCTTCGTACAACAACGACCCCAAGCCCTTTGTCTGGACCGCCTCAGCCAATGCCATCATCGAAAAGGTCATCTCTGAAGACGCGCGCCGTGTCAAGGTGGAAGAACACGTTGTCTTCCCGGCATGACTCTGCCTCCATCGGTTGCTGTTCGTTTCAATCCGTCTTTCCGGCCGGTTTCGTCGGAGTCATCTCTTCGCCGTCATCGCGGCATGAGAATGTCCCAGATGAGTGTCGCAATCAGTCGCCGAACCCCAATGGGTTCATGACCAAGCCCGCGCTTACCCCTCCGTGGACGAAACCGCCGGGGACGCCGGCTCCGCGTATGGCGCGCCCTTCTTCAAAATCCAGAACGACGCCTCCGCCAGATGCCGCGCCACCGCCCCGACGGCTTTCTGATGTCCTTTTCGATCCCGGATCCTCCGATAAAGACGCCTGCGCTCGCAAAAGCGGCCAATGGTTAGTTTTCCAAGGCGCCACCTAATACTACTGTGTCATAAAGCATCATCCGGCCCGCTCCTCTCGGCCGCACCAGAGACAAGCGTGAGCCTGAAGGAAGGTCCGGCCGTGGTGTCGCAGCAAGGTCGCGACGGATGAGGCCACATGCCGCTCAGGCCGCACGGGGAGCGCCCCGCGGCCGGAAACCCGCGGGTAGACGAGGGGCTCGGAGGAAGGACAGAGGCTCAGGGGGGGAAAGCCGAGCGCGCTCGGCGGCCAGGAAAGCGTAGGCCGCGATACATAGGGTGCCGTGGTGATGAAACCCACGCCAGCCCCTCCCCTCGTAGTGATCCAGGCCGAACTGGTCCTTCAGTTCGAGGTAATCGCGTTCGATGCGCCAGCGCAGCATCGCCAGCCGTACGAGCTGGGATAACGGCGTCTCCGGAGGCATGGTGGACAGCCAGAACTTCCTCGGGGCCGGTTCCTGGCGCAGCCATTCGATGAGCAACCACTCTTCGGGACGGGGTGCATGACGATCGACGTCGCGGTGGGCAGGGCGAATCCGGACACAGGCGAAGCGCGACCGCATGGCGCCGCGTGTGCCCTGACGCCATGTCACGTGGCGCCAGGCGCGCTCGGGCAGCCGGGCGGCCAAGTCGGCAATGGCAACGGGGCAATGCCGGGCGTTGCGGCGGACGCGCGTCGGAGGGCGGCCCGTGCGGGAGGGTTTTCGGGGCGGCAACGGGGCCTGGCCCGGCGGCCACACGGTCGTCTCGCCTGTAACGCCAACCATATAGGGGATTTCTTGGAGCGTGAGCTGGTCGCGCCAGGCTGTCACCACGCCGTATCCGGCGTCGGCAACCACCGGGGCTGGAGGGACGTCTTCTATGCGCATAGCGGCGATCTGCTCCAGGGCGATCTGTCCCTTGGTGCGGAACGGCACGTCGTCGGGGACCCCTGCGGCCTTGCGTCGCTGGCGATCGTGGGCCCAGGACTCGGGCAGATAGAGCGTGTAGCCGGCGGGAATGCTGATCGCCTCGTTCGCCAGCGTCACCGTCACCGCCACCTGACAGTTCTCCTGCTTGCCCAGGGCACCGCAGTACTGGCGTGCAACGCCGACAGAGTGCTGCCCCTTCTTGGGGAAGGCCGTGTCATCGACGATCCAGGCGGCCACGGCGCCATGGCGTTCCATGGCATCGAGCACGTGGGCGCGCGCTACGCGCAACACCGCTGCGTCGTCCCAGGCGGCATTGGCGACAAGGTGGTGCAGGGACTGGTGGCGGGCGCCGACATGCCGCGGGTCAACCCGCGCGGCGATCGGCTCCATGCTTTTGCGCTCGCCAGGCAAGCAAAGTCCCGTCACGTAGGCTCGCATCGGTTCCCCGCGATCGGCATGGCCGAGTGCCAGGCACAGAGACTCCAGATAGTCCTGAAAACGCCGCTGGGGAGCCGCAGGAAGGGTGGGCATGCGTCCATGTTGTCACAAGAGCCCCGTCGATGCAAGAAGTTTATGACACAGTAGTATTAGGTGGCGCCTTGGAAAACTAACCATTGGCCGCTTTTACGAGCGCAGGCAATATTTTTATTTTCCGTATTTCCTTCACTGCAGGGGAATGGACAACGTGATAGAGATCCCATGCAAGTTGCAAGTTAAGCCAAAACTGCGCTTCCATCCCAAACAGTTGTTCCAAACGGAGAGCAGTATCTGGCGTCACGCCACGCTTACCATGGATTAACTCATTAACCCGCGGATATGAGACCCCGAGCTTTTCCGCAAGTTCTGCCTGGGTCATTTTCAGCGGCTTCAGAAATTCTTCCATAAGCATCTCGCCAGGGTGCGTCGGCGGTCTGTGCGTTGGTATACGAACCATGATTTTCCTCCCCTTCAATCAGTGATAATCGGTTATCTCGACTCGCTCCGGTCCTTCTTCCGTCCAAACAAAGCAAATCCGGAACTGGTCATTAACTCGTATGCTGTGTTGCCCCATGCGATCCTTTTTTAGAACCTCCAGTTCGTTCCCCGGGGGGATGCGAAGTGAGCCCAAGGAAACCACCGCGTTCAGTTGATCGAGTTTCCGTTGCGCTACGCGCCAGATTTGTTCCGGACAGGACCGCCTGGCCTCCTTGGATCTCTTTCGGTCAAAAACATCCTCGGTCCCCTTATCGAAAAACGATTTGATCACTTCGTGTCGTCTCCAGTGGCTTATACCTTCACATACGAATTATAATGGATAACGTTATATGTGTCAACATCGCTGGAGTGCCTTAGAGGGTGTCAAGTCCACCTAACGCTCCGGCTAGGCTGCGGGCGCTCAGCGAGAAAGAGGCGAGCCGCCAGCTTCAGCCGGTAGTTAGGCCTTTGCCCGTTTAGGAGGAACCGAGCGAAGCTCTTGTTCGATCCGCTCGCCCAAGAAAATCTTTAGCAATGACTGATATGGAACATCCCGCTTGTTCGCCAGAAGTTTCAGTTCCTCGATCATCGACTCGGGAAGACGCACAGAGATGGTCCTAAGCGATGGCTTTAGATTCGGAAAAACCACCCGCTGTGCATTCTTCCAGTTCACATACTTCGTCGAATCCGCAGATTCCCAGAACCGCCTCTCTTCGGCTTCCGATGCAAATTTCGGCACTTTCTTCATGATGATTCGTATACCTTCCTTTCCTTCCGGTTCATATCCCGCGCCGAGATCACCCGGATCATGTCTTTTCGGACCACGAACACGACGAACAGGAGCCGCCCGGCATCTGTTTGCCCCAGCGCGTAGAATCGATCCTCCTGATCCGAATGCCTCTCGTCCCAGGCGGCGACCAGGGGTTGGTTGAAAAAGATCTGCTCGCACTCCGAAGGTGACACATCATGCTTCTCCTGGCTCTTCGTGAGGTTTCCCGAGTCCCATTCGAAACCGACACATTTTGCCAGCAGATCGATGAGGTCCACGAGTTATGTATATATATGATATATACGTTCTGTCAAGGGTTTCGATGGTAGGGCAATGGGTCTAACGCTCCGGTTAAGCTGCGGGCGCTCAGCGAAATACACGGCGAGCCGTCAGCTTCAGCCTGTTGTTGGGCTGTTGTAAATTTATAGTGATAAAACCAGCCGCAGCCCATCATCAAGTGCCTTCATCAGCCGAGACGGCAACCGCCCGGACCGTCTGGAAAGAAAGCTTTTGTCGACCGTGATGACCTGCGATACGTTCGCAACGGAATCTTTGGGAAGGCCGGAATCGGCTGCGGCAATTAGAACATTGCCCGGAGCGTCCGCTAGACGAAGATTCGAGGTGAGAAGGACAACAACGACAGTTTGAATGCGACTTCGGTTGAATGCATTCGATTGAATGATAACCACAGGCCGCCGAAAACCAGGTTCCGAGGCTACGGGATCGGGGAGTTCTGCCCACCACACCGCGCCTCGCTCCATCACCACTCCTCGGGCGGCAATGATTTGATCTGGAGCTTGATGAGGTTCGAATCCAGCGTGGATTCCTCTTCGCCGTATATGGCGTCGAGGCTCTCCTTCACCTGTTGGCTTTGGCGGCGTGACAGAAAATCGGCAAGCGCGGTTGCGTATAGCTGGCTTCGCGACATGCCGAGACGCTTGGCGAGGGAGTCCGCGGACCGAAAAATTTTGTCCGGAATGGATACCGCCGTCTTCATACTCAAAGTATGACCCTGTTCATACCGTTTGTCAACCCATTGCTTTGCAGTCAGCCCAACGCTTGGCTTCAGCTGCGGGCGCTCAGGTATTTTGCCAGGGCATCCGTCAGCTTCAGCCCGTAGTTAGCTGGCGTTCAATTTAAGCAGCGGGTTTCCAGTTAATAGATAAGCGTCTTCCGGTCGTAGCGCAATCACGCAAATACAGATTTATCAGTGTTTGATATGGAACCCCAACCTCCTCGGCCATATGTTTGAAATAATTAACAGTCTTTTCATCTAGCCGAATTGTTACCTGTTTTTTGAAATACTTCGCATACGGGTTTCGTTTCGCCTTGGAAAAATCATATTCTTTTCTCATTTTTTCCACCTTTCGCTGTATATGGCACGCTCAGATTTGGTCGCCTTCCGCGCCGAAATGATCCGGATAATCTGCTCACCACGCCGATAACAATGACAAACCACAAGCATTCGTATTGAAGCACTAAATCCCATCAGAATGAATCGATCCTCCTCCGCTGAATGGTCAGGATCCGCGAGGAGGAGCGCATACTTGTCGGCGAAAACAGTCGCCGCCTCATCGAAAGAAACACCATGTTTTCTCTTGTTCTCCGCATTCTTCGTTGCATCCCACTCGATCTTCGGTGGTATCATATTTACAGTATACCTACAATGCCATTATTACGCAACCGATATTTCGAGTGTTTTTGCCCAGCTAACGCCCAGGTTAAGCCGCGGGCGCCCAGCGAGAATAAGGCGAGCCGTCAGCTTCAGCCTGTAGTTAGGCAGCGCTTTTTCCATATTGAATGGTTTTTCATATGTCATTCGAACTTTGGATGTCCAATTAGGCTAACGCGCGGTGCAGCAATAAAGTTTAGGATCGCTGCCTCAGCAAAGTCAAAGAATAGCCCCCGACGGACTTCATCTTTCATGTCCAAGGAGCCCCCTACCCCCCTGTAACTAGGATACAGACCTTGATGGAGCAGGCCCGACCTGTAGTCGTATAAGCGATCTAATAGTTCCCGGCGCAGAGCCCGAGCCGTACGAGTCCCTCGGCGAATGCTGAACGCTTCCTCAAAGTTGCTATGGGCGACAATCTTGTCAAGGTCAATCGGTATTAGTTCGTCAAAGAACTCAATAAACCGCCTCGTCATCTTCGAGCGCCGCCATTCCGTATACGGTGTGGCGAGAGTTTCTGCGGTCACTACATACAAGATGCATGCTACTATTGACCCTTGCATAAGTAATGGTACGTTTCATACTTCCAGCCCGGCGCCGTGAAAGAACCCTTCGAAGAGATCCCGCTGGCTGCGTGTTTGTGAAAGAGAGGTAACGACGGCATGCTCAAGTGTACGGAGACAGTCGGGGGCGAAGTTCGCCAGGTCCCCGTACTTGGTATGGCTCCAGACGCATTCCACAGGGTTGAGGTCCGGGGCATAGGGCGGCAGCCACTCGACGACGATCCGCTTCCGGGCGGCCAGCCAGTTCTGGACGCTCTTTGCCCAGTGGGGGCGGTGTCGGTCCCAGATGAGCGTGAAACCGTAAGGGATGTGCCGACGCAGTGCCTTAAGGAACCGGAGGACTTCCGCGGATCGGATGTTGTGGGGGTACGGGGCCCAGTAGAGGCCGAATCGGCGCCGATGGGGAGCCACGGTGAGGGCGCTGATCGTGGAGAGCCGGTCGCGGCGGTCCCACTGGCGGAGGATGGGCGTCTGGCCACGGGGCGCCCAGGTCCGGCGGACCACCGGCTGGAGCATGAAGCCGCTCTCGTCAAGGAAGACGATGCACCTACCGGATTTTCGGGCGTTTTTTTATATGGGGCCACCGCTCGGCCCGCCACTGCTTTATTGCATCCTCGTCCCGTTCCCGGGCCCTGCGCTCCGGTTTCTGACAGCTCCATCCCTCCCCGCGCAGAATCTTCCAGACGTGGGCGGGGTGATAGCGAACCCCGAAGGTTTTGGCGATGATCTCGGCCACCCGGGGCAGGGTCCACAGATCCGTGGAGAACCCGTGGGCCGTGGCCCCTTTAAGGAGCAGATTCAGCAGCCGCGTTCGTTGTCGGGCTGTCAAGCGCGGCGGCCTGCCGGGAGGCGGTTTGGCTCGGAGCGCATCCGTGCCTCCGGTCTGGACCTCGGCCTGCCAACGGCTGACGGATGCGGGAGAGCAACCTATCTTCCGGGCCACTTCCCTCACCCCGAGGCCATCTTTGATGAGCTCGACGGCCCGGCGGCGCCGGGCTTCCAGTGCGGCTGGTGTCCCATATGGTCTCATACATGGGAAGATACCATTGTCCCATTATTTACGCAAGTCTCAATAAGTTGCTTTCCTGCCGCACGGCAGCATCGAACGTCAACAGGGCTGCACGCATACGCGTAAATAACTCTAATCCGTCCGGAATGGCAAATGGACTGAAGATATCAAGCGAAACATGTTTGCGTGCGAGGGTGAGAATTTCGCGATCGATCTGGCGCTTGGCTAGTTGTGTCAATATGTCAGACTTAGACGGAAACAGCGATGGTGGAAGTGCGGTACTTCGACCGAGGGCAAATGTACAGATTGCGGCGACGGTCTCGAGAACGTTATGCACAACGTGCGACGAGAAATGCCCAGCGCAAGGGGCGGGTGTTGCGATATGTACATGGACTATTGCTTTTGGTGCAAAGAGCGCCTTCTTTTTATCCCAGTCAGCAGGTATATCTTCAGTAAACTCGAGAAGGATGTTGCTGCCTAATCTACGCCACCCCAGAACCCGGGTCTGACCAACGAGGCGCTCAAAGAAGGACCCCATAAACGAAGGAGAAATCTTTAATTCGGTCTCGTGAAGTATTGTCGAGTACCAAACGGTTCCCCCGAAATCGCCTCGCTCCACATGAAAAGCGGCCTGACGCGAAATGGAGTCCACTACTTCCTGTTTCGCGGTGTCGCTGGAAACGAATCGCAGGAATGGAGGTGTATCTATGAAGTGGGCCGTTATGTGAAACTCGTTCGGCGCCCCCAAGGTGAATGTGTCCCCGCTTTTCCCGTATTGCTTGAGATCAATTCCGAAATCACGTGCAAGGCAAGCGAACCAGTCCGCGAGCAACATCCTGCGGGCATGGATATCAGGCAGAATCGATGACAATGCGAAACCTCTGACTGTGGCTAGCGCGGCCTAACGCTCGGCTTCAGCTGCGGCGCGAGCGAATTGCGCCAAGGTTTCGCAGAGCCGGCGAAGCGGCTGTCAGCTGCAAGCCGTTGTTAGCTGGCGTATGTGAACTTTCCTATGTCCTAATGCGCTTTGAGTTTTTTTACCTCATCGCGTTCTTGAGTCGCCCGCCCCGCAAAGCTCTGGAGCGGAGTAACTTTCCAATTGAGGACGCCCCACGCAGGTATGCTGCGTAAGAGTCGATCAAGCTCTTCGTTGGACGTGGACTCGGCGATGAACACAAACGACCGATCGCCAACCGGAAGACCACCGGCCACGATCTTCTCCGCTTCAAGTTTCATCAGCGTGTCGAAAGTGGGAAGAAAACCCTTCTCCAAGACCTCGATTGCTTCCTGCGGTGACCCAAAGCCGGGCCCTTCTGATCCAGTGACCAAGTATCTCATTGTGTCCCTCTCTTTGACTCAGTTAGGTAAGACTTGTCTTTACCTTTCCTTACGACTCGTCCAGCTAACGGCACGGCTATGCGGCGGGGCCTCCCGCGAAGCCAAAGGCAGCCGTCCCCTTCAGCTGGTTAGGCCGCAAACCACAGCACTGCGATGAAATGACACGCGGTGCCCGTAATAACGAACAGGTGCCAGACGAAGTGGCTGTAACAGACCCGCTTGGCCGCATAGAACACCACACCCACCGTATATGCGATACCACCTGCCAATAGCCAGAACAAACCCCACGCTGGCACACGGAGCCACAACGGCTTTACCGCGATAAGGATGAGCCAGCCCATGGCTAGATACAGGCACGTCGAGAGTTTCGGATACCGTACCCCTCTTACCGCCGTAAGTACGACACCGGCAAGGGCCAAACTCCACACGAGCCCGAACAGCGTCCAGCCCCACGTACCGCGGAGCACACCGAGGGTAAACGGCGTATACGTGCCGGCGATCATGAGGAAGATCGCAGCGTGGTCAAGAACCTGAAATACTCGCTTTGCACGATTCCTTGGCAACGCGTGGTAGAGCGTGGATGTGAGGTACAGCAGCACCATTGTAGCCGCGAAGACGGTCGCGCCTACAATTCGCCCTGCGCCGCCATGCTGGACTGCAGAAAGAACAAGAACTGGAGCGACAGCTACCGCCGCCAGTAGGCCGACACCATGGCTGACGCTGTTTGCGATTTCCTCCCCGAGGGACTGCGTACGTTCTCGTAATGCGAGTGCTTTGATCATGACTTTTTATCCTATGCGGTCCAACGCGCCGGCTAAGACTGCGGGTGCTCATGTATTATGGCAGGCGAGCCGTCAGCTTCAACCGGTTGTTAGCTGACGAACTACCTCATTTCTGGTGCGAAACAACAATATCCGCTTTCGTTGAACCGACGATCTCCAAGAGCTCTTGGGTCTCCTTTGCCGGCACCTTGTGCTTTGCGAGCACTTCCTTGAAAAGAATGACCATGCGATCCCACTCCCGCTCCGTTATGTTCAGGTGAGCGTGAGACTCTTTCATCCCCCGACCGTGATACTGGCATGGGCCGCCAGTAGCCTGGCACACCATCGCGGTCACGTGGTACTTCAGATACGGGGCCGGGACACGCTTCCTCGCGGCATCGATCGCAGGATTTGCATTGAGGATGGCATCGGGCACGAGGGCGTCGATGAAATCGCTGACCACGACCGAAATCGGCGCCAAGCCACCCAATCGGTCGTACAGAGACTGTTGCTTTGGCTGTGCACCGCTTTGCGCCACTGCCGGGTGGGATCCCGCGAGTAGAATGGCGACGAAACAAAGAGAAGCCCAGAGATTCATGTTGCGGGTGAACATATTCTCCTCCTTTTGCTTGTGGCGAGCACCTTACCGCTCCCCGATTGTATGATTGTTCCACCTGCCCCTTACACTCGCCAGCTAACGCTCAGGCTGAGCTGCGGGGCCTCATGCGAAGCCTGGGCAGCCGTCAGCTGCAAGCCGTTAGGTGGCGCAAACTATCGGCACTTTACTATCTAACGACCGTCTCGTGAGCAGGTTTGGACTTGCGCTTCCTTTGGTCTTGGTAGTGTTGAATGCAGTGGTCAAAGAACGCCACCGTATTGAAGTACTTCCCCTCAGTTCCCCTCGGAATACCTGATCGAGACAGGAACTCCAGGCACTTGCACTTTGGGTCCTCGCCGTCATCCTGTGGCCTTAGTCCTTTGACGTAGAAGCCCTTGGGCCAGTTGACTGCTCGCAGCGAGAGAACGGTTTTGTCTTTCATTGGCACTGGATAATCGATCAAAACGTTTTCGATGTCTTTGGCACCCTGCCGTGACCTGATGAGCAGCGAAGCGTGCGGGGTCGCCGCAATGCCGATCCAGTCGGCTTTGTCGTACCAGGCAGCTGCATCAGTGACAGCCTTGCCCATGATGGTGTTCTTTTCATTGTCCGAGTGAAACATACCGATCGCCAATGCACCCCGAAAAAGAATTCCGTTCGCGAGTGACTTCACTTCGAAGTGACGCAACAGGGAGCCGAATGCGCCAATGTCATCCAACGATGGAAGGGAACCGACTTCGTACGCGATCACAACCGAGTCGTTGAAGGTGAAGGTTGACAATCGGCCTGCCTCGACCGGACCAAACACTGCCTCTGCCTTTAAACCCAACAGGTCCAACACGATCTGTCGCGACTCAAGGAACTGGGCGATCTCTTCACTTGAGTAGCTGGCGGCACCAAGTGCGTCGAGGATGGCAATGAATCCGGTTCGCTCCTTCATTCGCTCTCTCCTGTCCACCTAACGCTCCGCTTCAGCTGCGGGCGCTCATGCCTCACCAATGGCGAGCCGTCAGATGCAAGCGGTAGTTGGGCGGCTTTTTACAGAGCATCTTTCTTATCAGGTTCGATATCTCGAACCTTTGCCATTGCGCGCTCGAACTTCCCGCGGCGACCGCGTTTGGCACGCGCTCCCAGGAAATCGCTAGTCATCAAAGCCGACATCTTTTCCGCCAACGCGGTCGCAATGAACTGGTTGATAGAAATCTCCTCTTGCTTCGCGAGGTCCCTAACCCGCCGATGAAGTGACTGCGAAAGCCGAAGGCTGATCGTGCTCATTATCCTTCTCCTATCCTTTTTAGAAACTCGTGCGGGGTTACCACCTTGATGCCAAATTTTTCTGCGCCCGTAAAATCACGGCGGTTGTAGGTCACTATGAATTGCGCCGAGGCCACCACCGCAAGTTCCAATACATGATCATCTTGAGGGTCCTTCAGGATGGGTCGCCATAAATAATGGATTTCACGCAAATCCGCAACACTGCAGACGTAATCCAGGATGTCCTCAATATCGGCGGATGTCAGCCCGAATTCGCGCCCAAGACGCTTCGCTGCATCCTCATATTCGAGGATCAATGGAACAGAGACGCTGATCTCAAACTGCTTGCCACCCAACAACATGAAAAGACGATAGGATGCGCCACGGCGCGATCGGAGGGCTGATACAAATACATTGGTGTCGATGACTATTCGTCGTTTCATGTCGGTATCATATACGATACCATTTCCCTCGTCAAGACTTGCCCTTTCAGACTTGCCCTTTCATATCGGGTTTCAGTCCGCCCAACGCGAATTAGACGGTTTGTGAGACAGCATAAGATAACTGGGAAATCCTTGTTAAATGCGAGGGGTTAATCGAAACAGGATTTGATATGGAGACGGGATTTCTCCTTAAAATCAAACGGATGTAGAGGGAGGGGGGATCGGTTGGAGAAGCGATAGGCTGCGGGAGAAGCCGTCTATTCCTTCTGCCTTGGGAGAGGATATGGTGGCATGATCTTATCCGGGAAAGTCCGCCGGGCTCCGGACGCACCTTCCGCCCTTGTTCAGGACATGGGTATAGATCATGGTGGTGTTGACGTCGCTGTGGCCCAGCAGTTCCTGGATCGTCCGGATATCGTACCCTTCTTCCAGGAGATGGGTAGCGAAAGAATGCCGGAAGGTATGGCAGGTGATCCGCTTCGGAATTCCCGCGGCCGCCGCCGCATCCTTCACCGCTCGCTGAAGAACGGTCTCGTAGAGATGGTGCCGGAAGAGGAGGCTGGTTTCCGGATCCCGGTATTTTCTGCGCGCCGGGAATACCCATTGCCAGCACCATTGCCGGTTGGCATCGGGAAGTTTAACGTCCAGCCTTCCGGGAAGTGTAACGCATCCGCCTCCCTCCTTCAAATCCTTTTTGTGGCGAATCCTGACCTCCTCGAGGTGCAGCTTCAGGCGGTTTTCGACGGCGCCCGGCAATACGGTCACGCGATCCTTGTTCCCTTTTCCCTGCCGCACGGTGATCTGCCGGTACCCGAAGTCGATATCCTTGACGCGGAGCCGCAAGGCTTCAAGGAGTCGAAGCCCCGCGCCGTACATGAGCATGGCCGCGATCCAGTTCTGTCCGTACAGGTTGCCGAGAACGGCCTGGATTTCCTTTCTCGTCAGCACGACCGGGAGGCGCTTCGGTTTCTTCGCCCTTACGACGTCGTCGAGCCAGGAAAGTCCGGTCCCCAGGACGTCCCGGTACAGGAAAAGAAGCGCACCCAACGCCTGGTTTTGGGTCGAAGCGGCCACGTTGAGGTCCACGGCGAGGGAGGACAGGAATGCCTCGACCTCGGACCTTGCCATTTCGGCGGGGTGCCGCATACGGTGGAAGCGGATGAATCGGGCAATCCATGACAGGTAGGCCTCCTCGGTCCTCGGGCTGTAGTGACGCTTCCGTAGCTCGGCCCGGACCCGGTCGAGGAGTTTAGGTTTCCCGTGCCCGGGGGCATGAGAAGAAATATCCATCGGGGCTTCCCCTTCGTTTATCCTGATGAGAAATGCTTCTTCCCATGCAACGGAGCAATAGTCGTTCCCGCGGGGACAATCCCGGCGGGAAGTGTTATCTTTCGGGGAAGCGAAAAATCACCGCATCGGGCCGGGGGCGATGAGCAGGATCCTCTATTTCGACTGTTTCTCGGGGATCGCGGGGGACATGACGTGCGCGGCGCTCCTCTCCCTGATGGGCGCGGAGAAGGATCTTCGCCGAGCGCTCCGCGGTCTCCCGTTGCGCGGCTACTCCCTGTCCGTCGAGCGCGCCTCCTCCTCGGGGATGGCGGGGACGCGGGTGACGGTCAAGTTATCCTCCCGGAAAGGGTCCACGCGGCACCTCCCCGGGATCGTCTCCCTGCTTCGGCGGTCGAAGCTCCCCGCGGGGACGCGGGAGCGCGCCATCGTCGGTTTCGAGCGGCTCGCGGAGGCCGAGGCGAAGGTCCACGGGACGACGAAGGAGAAGGTGCACTTCCACGAGGTGGGGGCGACAGACGCCATCGTGGACATCGTCTCCGCCTGCTTCCTCTTCGATCATATAGGCGCCCCGGGAGTCTTCTGCTCCCCGCTTCCCGGCGGGTCCGGCCAGGCGTGGTCGTCCCACGGGAAGATCCCGGTTCCCGGCCCGGCGACCCTCGCGCTTCTGACGGGCGCCCCTTGGCGGTTCGGCGAGGGGGAGGGGGAACTCGTGACCCCCACGGGCGCGGCGCTTCTCCGGGCCTTCGAGGCCTCCTTTGAGCGGCCCCCCGGGATGGTCGTCCGGGGCGTCGGGATCGGCGTGGGGCACAGGGAGATCCCGGGGAGGGCGAACATCCTCCGGGTGGTGGAGGGCGAAACGGTACCCGACGCGCTGGGCCACGACCGCGTGCTCGAGGTGGAGGCGAACATCGACGACATGAGCCCGCAGCGATTCGAGGTGCTGATGGAGCGGGCTTTTGCCGCGGGGGCGCTGGACGTCGCCGTCCTCCCCGCGATGATGAAGAAGAACCGTCCCGGCTGGGTGCTGCGGATCCTGTGCCCGGAGGAGCGTCTCGAGATCGTCTCCGCGGCGGTATTCTCCCTGTCCACCGCCATCGGCCTCCGGTACCACGCCTGCGACCGGCTGAAGCTCGCGAGGAGATCGGGGACGGTAGAGACGCGCTTCGGGAAGGTGAGGATCAAGGAGGCGGAACTGCCGGACGGGTCGATCCGTCCCGTCCCCGAGTATGACGACGTGCGAAGGATCGTCCGGGCCGGGAAGGCGTCCTTCGAGGAAGTGGCCTGGGAGGTAACGAGGAAGTGGCGAAGGTAAAGGTCGAGTACGCCTGTACCGCCTGCGGGTTCTCCTCCCCGAAGTGGCTGGGCAAATGCCCCGACTGCGGGCAGTGGGGCTCCCTCGTCGAGGAGGTCGCCGCCGCGGAGACGAAATACCGCGTTGCCTCGGAGGGATTCCCCGCGTCGAAGCCGGTGTGTCTGACCGAGGTGACGGAGTCCGCTTCCGAGCGGGCCCGGTGCGGGATCGCCGAGTTCGACCGCGTCATGGGGGGCGGCGTGGTCCCCTCCTCGGCCACCCTGATCGGGGGGGATCCGGGGATCGGCAAGTCGACCGTCCTGCTGCAGGTGGCAAGCGGCCTTGCCCGCGAGGGCAGACCGGTGCTCTACGTCTCCGGGGAGGAGTCGGAGGCCCAGGTGAAGCTGCGAGCCTCCCGGCTGGGGGTGCGGGGGGAGGGGATCTTCCTTCTGGCCGAAACCTCGGTGGAACGGGTGATCGCGGCGACATCCGAGCTGTCCCCCTTCGTGCTGATCGTCGACTCCATCCAGACGATGTTTACCTCCGACCTTCCCGGCGCGCCGGGATCCGTCGGGCAGGTGCGCGAGTGCGCCGGCCGGCTTGTCTTCTACGGGAAGAAGGCGGGGGTGTCGGTGTTCCTCGTGGGGCACGTCACCAAGGAAGGGACGATCGCGGGGCCGCGGGTCCTCGAGCACCTCGTGGACACCGTCCTCTACTTCGAGGGGGAGAAGGGACACCCGTACCGGATCCTGAAGGCCGTGAAGAACCGGTTCGGGTCCACGAACGAGATCGGCGTGTTCGAGATGCGGGCGACGGGGCTCTCCGAGGTGGCCGACCCATCCGGACTCTTCCTGTCGGAGCGCTCGGGGGAGACGTCGGGGACGATCGTCTTCCCCGCGGTGGAGGGGACGAGACCGCTCCTCGTGGAGGTCCAGGCGCTTGCCAGCCAGTCGTTCCTCGCGATACCGAGGAGAACGACGCTTGGCGCGGACACCAACCGGGTCGTCCTGTTGTGCGCGATCCTCGAGAAGAAGGCGGGACTTTCCCTGTACAACCAGGACATCTTCGTGAACGTGGTGGGGGGGATTTCGATCGACGAGACGGCGGCGGACCTGCCGCTTTTGTGCGCGGTGGCGGGCAGCTACAAGGACCAGGTCATTCCGTCGGGCACGGCCGCCTTCGGGGAGGTGGGGCTGGGGGGAGAGGTTCGGGCGGTCCCGATGGCGGAGAGCCGGCTGAACGAAGCGACGAAGATGGGATTCACGCGGGTGCTCCTCCCCGCGTCCAACGCCTTGCGCCTCTCTGCAGAGTTTCCGCTCACGCTGGTGCCGGTCCATCACGTTCGGGAAGCCCTCGCCCAGGTGGGGAAAAAATGACCGGCGAGGCCATGGCGTCCCCCTTCGTCCGGGTGCCGGCGGGTGGGAGGCGTGGGCGGCCGGGTGTTTTTCCCGCCTCCCTTTTCCTTTTCTTCCTGATCCTGTCCCTTGGCGTGCTCGCGGGGGCGTCGGGCGCCCCGCCTTCCCCTCCGGTCGCCTTCCAGGTCCTCCACACGGCGAACGGGCTGGGAGAACTATCCCCTTGCGGCTGAACGAGCCCGCAGCTTGGCGGTCTGGCCAGGCGGGCGAGCAAGATCAAGGAGATCCGGAACAGAGGGACGCCCCTCCTGCTCCTGGAGTCGGGCGACTTCCTCGCCAAGGAAAAACCGCGCACGCAGGAGGAACGGGACGCCGCCCGGGCGAAAGCGGACCTTCTTCTGAGGGCGTATCGGGCGATGGGGTACGACGCGGTATTGCCGGGGGAGGCGGATTTTTTCGGCGGCATCTTGCTCCTGCGCGGCCATGAGAAGAAGGGCGTCCCCTTCGTTTGCCTCAATCTTGTCTCTGCACAGACGGGGAATCCCGTGTTTTCGCCTTACCGCCGCTTCTCCCGGGGAGGCGTGACCGTTCTCGTGACCGGGCTTGCGAGCGGGAGCGTGTTCCCGAAGGGCGAACTGGCGGGCCTCGGGTTGAAGGTTCTCCCCCCGGGAGAGGCGCTCCCGTCTCTTTTTGCCCGCCAGGAGGGGGAAGCCGACGTGGTGATCGTCCTCTCCCACCTGGGCTTTTCGGAGGACCGGGAACTGGCGAGGCGGGCGGGGCGGCCCCTGATCATCCTGGGGGCGCATTCCCGGATGCCGGTGTGGATGACCGAGGCAGGGTCCGACTCGATCCTCTCGATCCCTCAGGACAGAGGGAGGGTCCTGCAGGAAATCTCCGTCGGGAGCGTTGCCGGCGCCCCCGGAAAGGGGCCGGCGGGCTTTGCGGATGGCTCTCTTGCGGCCCAGTACGAGGCGAAACGGAGCGAGCTTTCCGCCCGGGGGAAGGAGATGGACCGGAGGGAGCGGGACCTGGCCGAGAGGACGCTTACGGCGTATGGGCGGCTCCTCGCGGTTCCGGAAGGCAAGCGGCTGATCACCCCCCGCGCGCAGCCGCTTGACGAGACGGTTCCCGACGACCCGGAGATGGTGAGGATGCACGGGGAATACAGGAAGACGCTCGGGCAGCTCGCGCGGACCCGGCGCCCGGGCCCAGCCGGACCGACGGAGTACCGGGGGCACGCTGCCTGTGGCCGCTGCCACCCGGAAAACCACGCCGGGTGGCGCAAAGAACCTCACGCGGTTGCCCACGGGACGCTTGCGGGCCAGGGCGACGGAGCGAACCCCGACTGCCTACCTTGCCACGTGACGGGGTACGGGAAGGGAGGATACCGTACCGGCGGGCCAAAGGGCCTCGAGGGGGTCGGGTGCGAGGCTTGCCATGGCCCGGGGAAAGGACATCCCGGGAAAAAGATGACGATCCCCGGGGAGCCGGCCTGCCGGTCCTGCCACGAAGGACTGGGCCCCTTCCCGTTTGCCGAGAAGCGGCGTCTGCTGGGCTGCGTCCGGGCAAAGGACGGGTAGGCCGCCCCGCGCGCGGTTCAGGCTCCCCGGAAATCGCGCGCCAGCAGGTAGAGTTCGAACGATTCCTTCCGGGTCGCGGAAGGCCGGATCCTGCGGACCTCCCCGAACGACCCCCGCAGTTCGTTCACCACGTCGTCGGCCTCGGCTCCCTCGTAAATCTTGGCCAGAAACGTTCCCCCCTCCCGCAGCGCCTCCTTCGCGAGGGAGAGGACCGCCCGGACCAAGTCGGCCGACCGGGCCTGGTCGGTGAACGATATCCCCGTCGTGTTCGGCGCCGCGTCCGAGACGATCGCGTCCGGCCTCCGCCCGAGGAAGGCGATGATCTCCGCGGGGAGCGATCCGTCGTCCACGTCCCGGTGGAAGAAGCGGAAGTTCTCCCCCGGGATCGGGTCCATCGGGAGGATGTCCACGGCGGCCACCTTCCCGCGCTTCCCCACGAGACGAAGAAGAACCTGGCTCCACCCGCCCGGCGCGGCCCCGGCGTCGACCACGAAATCGCCCGGCGCGATGACCTTCTCCGCACCGGCGAGCTCCAGCAGCTTGTATGCCGCGCGGGATCGGTAGCCTTCCTTTTTTGCCTTCGTATAGAAGGCGTCCTTCCTCTTGTACACGCCCTCATGCTATCCGATCGGTGCCGCCGTTGACAGTGGGAAACCCCCTACGATAAAGTCTTTTTGCCCATGAAAGGACGAGAGACGGACATCGACGGCGTCTTCCGGTACCTGAGGGGCGATCTGCGCAAGGTGGAGAAGGCGCTCGTCGCCTACCTGAAGTCCCCTGTTCCCCTGATCCCCATCGTCGGCAGGCACATCACCCTTTCGGGAGGAAAGAGGTTCCGCCCCGCGGTACTCCTGCTCGTCTCGGAGGCATGCGGATACACCGGCCCTCGCCGGATCGTCATGTCCGTCGTGACGGAGTACATGCACAACGCGACGCTCCTGCACGACGACGTGGTGGACGGCGGGGTGCTGCGCCGCGGCAAGCCGGCGGCGAACGTCGTCTACGGGAACTCGGTGAGCATCCTCGTGGGGGATTTCCTCTTCGCGCGCGCCTCTCAGCTCATGACCCAGGACGGCGATCTCGACGTCCTTCGCATCTATGCCCGCACGCTGGTCTCCCTATCGGAAGGGGAGGTTCTCCAGCTCATGAAGTCCGCCGACCGAAAGATGTCGGAGAACGACTACCTTCGGGTCGTCTTCCACAAGACGGCGTCGCTGATCGCCGCCGCGAGCGAGACGGGGGCCGTCCTGGCGGGCGCCGACGCCTCGCTGCGGGAGCGGATGTTTCGGTACGGCAAATCGGTAGGGACCGCATTCCAGCTCGTGGACGACATCCTCGACTACGTCGGCTCCGAGAAGGAGCTGGGAAAGCGGCCCCTCCAGGACCTGCGCGAGGGAAAGGTCACGCTGCCGCTCATCCACGCGCTGCGGGAAGCGGGGGACGGCGACCGGCGGAGGGCGGGTGAGATCCTGGACCGCAGGAAGTTCTCCGACCGGGAGGTATCCTTCCTGACCGGCATGGTCGAGAGGAACGGCGGTCTTGCGTACACGAAGCGAAGGGCGCGGTCCTTCGTGGACCGGGGGAAGAGGATTCTCACCTCCCTCCCTGCCTCTCCCGCCCGGGATGGCCTGGTCTCTCTGTCGGATTACATCGTGTTCCGGACGCGCTAAAAGAGGCGGCAAACCGAGACGTTGACGCGTGCGATTGACACGCCGCGAAAAGAAAGGGAAGATGCCAGTATAAAGAACAGAAGGTTCCCGTCGGGCGCCCGATCGTGGGTATCGGGAAGATGGTGGAAGTCCATCGCTGCCCCGCAACTGTAACCGGCGACGAAATCCGCATCCAGGCCACTGGGGAAGACATCCCGGGAAGGCGCGGAGAGTAGGTTCGTAACCGGAAGCCAGGAGACCGGCCCGACAGGGAGTTTTCCCGGATCACCTTTCGCGGGAGAAGGGTCGGGAAGGCGGGCCGGCAAGATCGATCCCCCCAACCTTTCCTCCCCGGAAACGTTGGGGGTTCTTCTTTGGAGCGTCTGCCGGTCACCGCGGGAAACAGGGAGGGCCCGGGCTGGGTTTTCCGGATCCTTTTCGCCGTCTCCCTTCTCTTCCTGGTGATGCCCCAGCCGCGGGCGCGGGCCTCCTCCTTCCCCCTTGCGATGGAAGACGACCGCGGCGTATCCGTACGGCTGGCCGTCGCACCCCGACGGGTTGTCTCGCTCGCTCCGAACCTCACCGAAATCGTCTTCCTCCTCGGGCAGGAGGGAAAACTCGTCGGCGTGACGAGGTACTGCAACTATCCGCCCCGGGCGGCGGGGCTTCCCCGGGTCGGTGGGATCGTGGATCCCGACGTCGAGCGGATCGTGGCAGCCGCCCCGGGCCTCGTCCTGTGCACGACGGACGGCAACCCGAGGGAGAGGGTGCAGGTCCTCGAGGAGATGGGGATCCCCTGTTTCGCGGCGGGGCCGCAGGACCTGGCCGCGGTCTTCCGGACGATCGAGAGAATCGGCGCGCTTCTCGGCGTACCCGAAAGGGGAAAAAAGGAGGCGGACGCCCTCCGGGCCCGGGCGGAGAGTGTCTCCCGGACGAAGAGCGACCCTTCGCCCCGAGTGCTTTTCGTCGTCTCCACCTCCCCCGTCATCGCGGCCGGCGACGGGACCTTCCTGGATGAGATCGTGCGCGCCGCGGGGGGGAGGAACGCGGCCGCGGGTTACGCCGGGCGGTATCCCCGCCTCTCCGTGGAGGACCTCCTCGCGGCAAGCCCCGATATCATTCTCGTGGCCAGGATGACGGGGATGGAGGGATTCTCCTCAGACGTGACCCGCTGGGTGGAGGTCCCCGCCTTCCGCAACGGAGACGTCGTCCCCCTCGACGGGGACCTGGTCACCCGGCCGGGGCCCCGGATGGTGGACGCGCTGGAGAGGGTGGCCGAAGTGCTCTCCGCATGGAGGGAGCGTCACGCCGGGCCTTCAGGCGGGGGAAAAGGGGCGACGCGATGAAACGCATGGCGCTCGTGTTCCCGCTCTTGGCCGCCGCCTTCGCGGGCGCGGTAGTCCTCTCCCTGTTGGCGGGCCCCGTGCCGGTGTCCCTCGGGCAGGCGCTTCGGGCACTCGCGGGAGGGGACGCCGGCGGGCCGGCCGGGGAAACGGCCGCGCGGGTCGTTCTCACGCTCCGGCTGCCGAGGGCCCTTCTCGGGGCGCTGGTGGGCGGCGCCCTTTCCTCCTCCGGCGTGGCGTTCCAGGCTCTTCTGCGCAATCCGCTGGCCGACCCGTACATCCTCGGCGTCTCGGGGGGAGCCGCGGTGGGCGCCATGACCGCCAGGCTCCTGCTCCCGGGCGACTCCTTCCTGCCCCTGCCGCTGTGCGCATTCTTCGGCGCTGCGCTTGCGGCGTCGGCCGTTTTCCTCCTGGCCCGTCGCAGGAGCGGGGTCTCCCGGGAGCGGCTGATCCTGATGGGGGTGATCGTCGGCGCGTTTCTCAACGCACTGATCATGATGATGGTCGCGCTCGCCCCCCCCGGGAGGATCCCGGGGGCCGTCTACTGGCTCATGGGGGATTTAAGCCTCGGCACGCCCGGGAGGGTCGGGCTGCTCGCCCCCTACGTGGCGGCCGGGGTGGCGTTTCTGTTTCTCCTCTCCCGGGGGATGGATCTGCTGCTCCTGGGCGACGAGGCCGCCTTCCAGAGCGGGCTGCCGGTAGAAAGGGTGAAGACCGCGGTGTACCTCACCGCTTCCCTTCTCGCCGGCTCCGTGGTCGCGGTCTCGGGCCTCATCGGATTCGTGGGGCTTATCGTGCCGCACGGGGCGAGGTCGATCGTGGGCTCCGGCCACCGGCGCCTGCTGCCGGCCGCCTTCCTCCTCGGCGGAACGTTCCTCATCGCAGCGGATGTGCTGGCCCGGACCGCGGGTCCCTCCGGGGAACTTCCGGTGGGGGCGGTCACCGCCCTCTCCGGGGCGCCGTTTTTCCTCTATCTCCTGCGCCGCAACGGGGGGAAGCCGTGAGAGACGACCTCCTGACCGCAAGGGATGTCACCTTCCGGTACGGGGAACGGGATGTGCTGGTCGGAGTCGACCTCCGGGTCGGGGAGGGGAAGGTGGCCGTCCTGCTGGGGCCGAACGGCGCAGGGAAGAGCACGCTTCTGAAGATCTTTTCGGGCCTGCAACGGCCCCGTTCCGGGGAGGTGGCCGTCCTGGGCCGGCCCCCCTCCTCGTACGGGAGGAGGGAGATGGCCAGAATCCTGTCGGTCGTGGGGCAGGACCCTCCCCTCGATTTCCCGATGTCGGTGGAAGAGTACGTGATGCTCGGCCGGTTTCCCCACCACGGGTTCTTCGGTCAGGCGACGGCCCTGGACCGGCGGGAGGTCGACCGGGCGATGGCGATGACCTCCCTCCACGAACTCCGGACACGGGGGTTGGGCGAACTCTCCGCGGGGGAGCGTCAGCGGACAGCCGTCGCGAGGGCGATCGCCCAGGGGGCGAGGGTGATGCTCCTGGACGAGCCGACGGCGTTCCTCGACATCTACCACCGCGTCGCGTTCTACGAGGTCGTCACGCGGCTCTCGGAGTCGTGCGGCGTCACCGCGCTGATCGCCTCGCATGACCTTGTCCTGTGCGCAGAGTACGGGGAGCAGATCATCCTGATCGCGGGGGGGAAGGTCCGGGCCGTAGGGCGGCCCGGGGAGGTCTTGACCTCCTCCAACATCCGGGATGCGTTCGGGGTAGACGCCGTGTGCGACAGAAACCCGGTGACGGGGTCCGTGCGCGTGACCCCCGTGAGGAAGGGAAGGGAGGGGAAACCGTGAATCGTGCGAACCGGGGGAAAGCCGCCGTGATATTTCTCGCCGCGGCCGCCGCCGCGGTGCCGGGCGCCCCGCGGGCGGAAGAGGCGATCCGGCTGGAGCCGATCGTAGTCACCGCGACGAGGGTCGAGCAGAAGGTGTCCGAGCAGGCGTCCTCGGTGAGCGTCGTGACGCGGGAGGAGATCGAGGAGAAGAGCGCCGTCCTGGCCGGGGATGCGCTTCAGGGGATCCCGGGGGTGGACGTGCAGCGCAGCGGCAGCGCGGGGAACCGGGAGAACATCAAGATCCGGGGAGGTCTTGGGACGCACACGCTCGTCCTCATCGACGGGTTCCCGGTGAACAGCCCCACCCTGGGCCAGTTCGACATCTCCTCGCTCCCCGTGGACGGGTTCGAGCACATCGAGATCGTCCGGGGGGCGCAGAGCGCCCTGTACGGATCCAACGCGATGACGGGGGTGGTGAACTTCCTCCCCCGGAAGGGGGAGATGGGAAGGCAGTACGGTGTGGGAGCCTCGGGGGGGGGCTACAATACCCTGACATGGAAGGGATTCGCCCAGGGGGCGGGGGAGAGGGGGAACCTCTACCTGGGTGCGAACGGCTTCGAGAGCGACGGGATCCTGGAGAACGACGGCACGTCCCTCTTCTCCTTTCTGGGTTCGGGAGAGATCGGGACCGGGGGGTGGGGCAGACTCCACGCCCTCGTGCTGTCCACGGAGGAGCGGAAAGAGGTGCCCGTCGATTTCGGGACCCCGCGCGACGGGAACCACGATCTGACGCGGCGCGGATTCCTGGCCGGGGCGCGATGGGAGATCTTCGCGTCGGAGGCGGTCGCCGTAACCGCCTCCGGGAGCGTCTTCGACGAGTTCTTCCATGAAAAGGATCCGGCCGATGCCGGCGAGGTCTTCCCGTTCGAGTTCGACGACACGACAAAAACCCGGAAGATGACGTTCGGCCTCCAGGGCCGGCTTGTCGCCGGGCGCCGCTCCACGACCTTCCTGGGCGTCGAGTACCAGAAGGACCGGGGAACCGACGACCTCGCGTCCAATTTCGGGGATACTCGCCAGGCCTCCTCCACCTTCAACCGTTCGGTCTACCTCCAGGAGGAGCTGAGGGTGCGGGAGGGGACGGGGATAAGTCTCGGTGCCCGCCTGGACAAAAATTCCGAGGCGGGGACGCAGTTCAACCCGAAAGTCGGTATCTACCAGGAGATCCCGGGCACGGGCGCAAGAGTCAGGGCCGCCGCCGGCAGGGGATTCCGCGTCCCCACTCTTTCGGAGAAGTCCGATCCGTTCATCGGCAACCCCTTCCTTTCCCCCGAGGTGGTGGTCTCCTGGGAGGTGGGGGCGGACGCGGAACTTTTCGAGCGGAGGGGGCGGTTCTCCGCGACCTGGTTCTACCAGGAATTCCGCGACCTGATCCAGTTCGACGCCGCAGTGCCCGGCCCGGCGGGCTTCGGGCAGCTGCGCAACGTCGGGAGGGCGTTCTCCCGGGGAGTGGAGGCGGAAGGCGAGGCGCGCTTCCTGCCGGAGGCGTCGCTCCTTATGGTCTACACCTACTCGGACACGTGGGATGCCGCGAACCGGCGCAGGATCCTCGGGGTCCCGACGCAGCGCGGCACCCTCTCCCTCGTTCTTTCTCCCTCTCCCCGTTGGGAAGGGCGGATCGACTGGCGGGTGGAGAGCGACCAGCTCGATTCCCCTCCGAACGGGGGCGACATCCGGCGGCCCGGATATGCGCGGGTGGACCTGTTCGCGCGCTACCGATGGGAGAGGGGAGGGGCCGAAATCCGGGAGATCGATCTGATCGGAAGGGTGGAGAATCTCCTCGATCGGGATTACGAGGAGCGCAAAGGCTTTCCGTCCCCCGGGTTCCACTTCCTTCTGGGCGCCGAGGCGCGGATCTGAAAGAAACCGGGGACGGGGAGGAAAGGACGCCATGACTCTCAGGAACGCAAATGCGGCGGCAGGGGAGACGACGCGGATCCGCTGGCCCCTTTTCTGGTCGGCGGCCGCCCATTTCCTGTCGATTTCCGCATTGCTCCTCCTGGGGACACGTTCCGGAACCGTCTCCTTCCGAGGTATCGTGGATGTCTTCCTGGTGGGTGCAGCGGACGGGGAACGGGGGGCGGAAAAGAGAGCGGTCCGCGATGCGTCCACCGGGGGATTGCGTGCCCCGGGAGTTCCTTCCGGGACGACGGAAGTAGCCCCTTCCGCTCCTTTCCCTTCGCCACGGGCGCAGGGAACGATCGCCGGGGAGGAGGAACCCGGCCCGATCTCCTCCTTCCCGGCCCCCGACGGGCGGCCTTCGTCGGCCCCCCCGGGGACGCCGGTCTCGGCCACGGAAGTTTCCGGGGTGGCCACCCCGTTGCGTTCGTCGGAACAGGGTCCTTCCGGAGGAGGAAACCTGTCCGATCCGGGAAGCGGGGGCCCAGGGACGACCCTCCTGCGCGAAAGGATCGAGTCCCGGATCGTCTATCCCGAGGAAGCCGTGAGAAGGGGGCAGCAGGGAGAGGTGATCCTGCGCATCCGCATCGGGGCGGGCGGCGTCCCGAGGGAGATCCGAGTCGCCCGGAGCAGCGGGGCCCTGCTGCTCGACGAGGCCGCGCGACAAGGGGTGGTCCGCGCCGCGCCGCTTCCGTCCGCCCCTGGGTGGGTGGAAGTGCCGGTCCGTTTCCGGCTCCGGTAGGTGGCCCCCCGTTGCCTCCCCCTCTCCCCCTCTTTTACTCTTCCGGCAGAAAAATATACTCTATAATGATTTCGTGGCAGCTCCGGAAGGGGGATGGATGGACCGCGCCGTCCTGGAAAAATGCAGGGAGGAGCTCCAGCGCCAGATGGACGAGCTGCTGGCGGGGGCGGGGAAAACGGTCTCCGACATGACCTCGGTCACCGAGGATAACTTCCCGGACCCCACCGACCGGGCCCTCCTGGAATCGAACCGGAACTTCACCCTCCGCCTCCGCGACAGGGAACGGAAGCTCCTTGCCAAGATCAAGGAGGCAATGAAGCGGGTCGACGACGGCACGTTCGGAATTTGCGAGGGGTGCGGCGGGGAGATCGGCGAGAAACGGCTGGTCGCGAGGCCGGTTACTGCATTGTGCATCGATTGCAAGACGGTTGCCGAGGAGGAAGGCAGATAGGGGGCCATTCGCCGAACGACCCCCGTCGACGGGTTCACCCGATACCGACCCTTATCGTTCCTTCCACGCCATCACCGGAGGTAACATGACGGAACTGCGGAAAGACCCCATCGTGGGCCGATGGGTCATCATCTCCACGGAGCGGGGACGCCGCCCCCACGATTTTCCCCAGGAGAAGATCGTCCGGCAGGAGGGGTTCTGTCCCCTGTGCCCGGGGAGCGAACGGATGACCCCTCCCGAAATCCTCGTCTACCAGAATGCCGATCCGGCCGGTGGCGGGGGATGGACGCTTCGCGTGGTCCCCAACAAGTTCCCGGCGCTTCGGATCGAGGGGGACCTCGGGAAGGCGGGGGAGGGAATCTACGACAAGATGAACGGCATCGGGGCGCACGAGGTCGTGATCGAGACGGAGAGGCATGATATCGACTTCTTCGACCTCCCGGAGGAGAGGGTTGCCGACGTGCTCCGGGCCTACCGGGAGCGGACCCTCGACCTGAAGAAAGACCAGCGCTTCAAGTCCGTCATCATCTTCAAGAACTACGGATCGGCCGCCGGCGCCTCCCTCACGCACAGCCACTCCCAGCTGATCGCCCTCCCCGTTGTCCCGAAACGGGTGATGGAGGAGATGACCGGATGCCGGGACTACTTGCGGTTCCGCGACCGGTGCCTGCTCTGCGACATCATCGTGCAGGAGATGGAGCAAAAGGTACGCATTGTCGAGGAGAGCATGGAGTTCCTCGCTTACTCCCCGTACGCGCCCCGGTTCCCGTTCGAGACATGGATCGTTCCCAAACGCCACCAGTGCGCGTACGAGATGATCGAGGAGGAACAGATCCGGTCGCTCGCGGCCATTTTCCGGCGTACGCTCCGCAAGCTCAAACTTGCTCTGGAGGACCCCCCGTTCAACTTCATCGTCCACAGTGCCGCCTTCCAGGCCGGGGCGGCCGAGTTCTATCATTGGCACATCGAAATCATGCCGAAGCTCACGAAAGTCGCCGGGTTCGAATGGGGTTCCGGGTTCTACATCAACCCGACTCCCCCCGAGGAGGCTGCCAAGTTTCTCCGCGAGCTGCCCGGGTAGGGGGAAGACAGAGGCCGCCATGAGGGTTCTCATCGCATCTTCCGAGATCGTCCCGTTTGCCAAGACGGGAGGTCTTGCCGACGTCACCGGGTCGCTGCCGAAAGCGCTCCGCAGGATCGGCGTGGAGGCCGACTGCATCCTTCCTCTCTACCGGACGGTGGGCTGGGAGCGGTTCCCCCTCGAGCAGTCCGGGCCCCCCGTGCGGGTCCCCCTGGGTCATCGGGAGGAGACCGGCGTGGTGATGGAGACGGATGCGGGCGGCGGCGTCAGGGGATACCTGGTGCGCAACGACCGGTATTTCGACCGGGAGTTCTATTACGGGACGAAAGACGGCGACTACGTCGACAACTGCGAGCGGTTCGCCTTCTTCTGCCGGGCGATCATGGAGTGGATCGTCCGGTCGGGGCGCCCCTACGACATCCTCCACTGCAACGACTGGCAGACGGCCCTCGCTCCGGCCTACGTCAAGACGCTCTACTCCCACGAGGCGGCGTTCCGGTCCACCGGGACCGTCTTCACCGTCCACAACCTCGGGTACCAGGGGTTGTTCTGGAACCACGACCTCCCGCTCACGGGGCTC